>Ga0180218_1000071_pt1 | contig 198222 bp, 180 predicted proteins | sample eDN3rd37CKraftBY_FD_151334 | JGI IMG/M metagenome (GOLD analysis project Ga0180218, IMG submission 151334) | Enriched backyard soil microbial communities from Emeryville, California, USA - eDNA 3rd pass 37_C Kraft BY (version 2) (version 2) | ecosystem: Environmental > Terrestrial > Soil >... | reverse complement strand
CGGCCTCGCGATAGGCCGACCCCTTGCCGAACTTGCGCTCGTAAAGGCTCTCGAAATCCTCGATCAGCCTGGCCAGACCCGCGACGTCGAGCGGCGTCGCGGCATGCACCGGCGTCGTCACCTCGTGAACCTGGCGGCGGTAGCGCAGGTCGACCGACCAAACGAAACGTGTGGAGCCGTCCGCAAAGCCCTCGGCTGCGAGTTGCGCCCGCGCGCGCTCGACCAGCGGGGCGAAAACAGCGTTCACCTCCTCCGGCGAAGCTTCGGCGGGCAGTGTGGTCGTGGTCGAATATTCATGACGGACATCAGCCGTGACGAGGCCGAAGGCGCAATTCACCGAGGCCGTGTAGGGGATGACGATGCGGCGCACCGCAAGCTCCTCGCCGAAGGCGGAGGCAAGCATGCCGCACGTCCCGCCGAAGGAATGCAGCACAAAATCGCGCGGATCCAGGCCGCGCTCGACTGTAATCTTGCGTATCAGGTCCGTGATCTGCGCGGCAGCGATGCGGTAGATGCCTATCGCCGCTTCCTCGACCGATTTGCCGAGCGGATCGGCGATCTTCTCCTTGAAAATTCGGTAGGTATTATCGCGGTCGAGCGTGATCGAGCCGCGCAGGAAATGCTCAGGCTCCATGTAGCCGATGAGCAGCATCACGTCCGTCAGCGTCGGCTCCGTACCGCCGAGCCCGTAGCAGATTGGTCCTGGCCTGGAACCTGCCGAACGCGGTCCGACCGTGGGCAGCTTCGTCTTCGGGTGGAGTTGCACGATCGAGCCGCCGCCGGCGCCGATCGAGACCACGTCGATCTTGGGCGCGACATAGTGAAAGCGGTCGACCAGCGGCTCGCGCGCATATTCCAGCTCGCCGCCCTGGATAACGCCCACCTTGAAGGTCGTGCCGCCCATGTCGGCAGCGATGATGTCCTTGTCGCCCATCATGTCGCCGAGATATTTGGCGCCGATCACGCCGGCCGCAGGGCCGCATTCGATCATGCCGACGGCGCGCTCCGCCGCCTCGCCCGCCGGCAGCAGGCCGCCATAGCCCTGCATGACCATCGTCTGGCCGCGGTAGCCGTTCTCGGCGAGCAGCTTTTGCAGCGAGTTGAGATAATCGCGAGCTATGCGGCCGGCATAGGCGTTGATGACGGCGGTCGACGTGCGCTCGTATTCGCCCGGCACCGGCGCGATTTCGCTGGAGAGCGTCACATAGGCCTGCGGTGCGACCTTGGCGATGAGGTCGCGAACTGCGCGCTCATGCGACGGATTGAAGAACGACCAGAGAAAGGAGACCGCTATCGCCTCCACCTTCTTCTCCTCGATGAGGAAGCGTACAGCGCGCTCGGCGGCGGCGCGATCGAGCGGCTCTACCACCTCGCCATCGCAGTCCACGCGCTCCTTGACGCCGGCGATGGCGCCATGCTCGACCAGCGCAGGAGCGCGCTCGGTCTTTACCGGGTTCTTGATCCCTTCCTCGGTAAGCCCCGACCAGCGCCCATAAGCGCCGCGCGTGACGAGCAACGTGTCCTGGAAGCCTTCGGTGGCGATGAGCCCGGTCGGCGCGCCGTCGCGCGTCAGGACCGTATTGTCGACGACCGTCGAGCCGTGCACGAACAGCGACGTGTTTTCGAGCACCTCGCGGCGCGTCACTCCCATCAGGTCGACAGCGGACTGGATGGAGTTCAGGACGCCGTCGGCGAAATCGGGCGGCGTCGAGAGCGCCTTGCCGATATGGATTTCGCCGGTCGAGGCGACGATGATGGTGTCGGTGCAGGTGCCGCCGACATCGGTCGCCACGATATAGCTCGTTGCAGTCATTCCCCCTCCTCTTGCGAAAACATTGGTCCCGCGAGGCTGTCGGCCGCTGTTTCGACGACGAGCAGGTGCCCGCCTGATGCCCCTGCCCGCCAGCTGCTCAGCACGCCCGCCTGCGCGTGAAAGCTGTCGTCGCGGTTGAGCATCGTTTCCTCGCCGTCGAGCGAGACCATGACTGCGCCGCCGAGCACGTGGCCGAACATGGCCGCCGATGGGATAACGGGAGCGTCACCGGGTTCGGAATCGAGCCTGACGAGCCGGGCCCGCATGCGCGGGCTGGGAAGCTCCCGTGTCAGCATCGTCGCCGCATCGCCGGCGGCGGAGACAGGTGTGAAATCGGCGGCGGGCACATTGCGCCGCGCGGCGATGACGAGTTCATCCAAGGAAACCCCGAGCGCATCCGCAATGCCGACCACGGTGGTGAGGCTCGGATTGGTGCGCCCGGCCTCGAGCTCGCGCACGGCCCGTTCGGAAAGGCCTGCAATCTCGGCGACTTGCGCGAGCGTGCGGCCGGATTTCTCTCGTAGCAGGCGAACTTGCCTGCCGATCCTGCGAATCTCGGCATCACGGCGTCCAGGCATTTGGACAGCGCCCTCGTTTCAAAACGCTCCGCCATCACAACTTAAATGAAACGATCTGTCAATCGCAGGTGAAGCCGCGCAAACCGATCTCGTGCGGTCCATGCGGGATGGCGATCGCTACTGATGCTTTATCTCGGCACGCCGCGCGTTCAGGCCTGGCTGGCGGAGCAGGATCCGGCGCAGCTTGTGATCAGTGACTGGACCGTCACCGAGATGTCGTCCGCCATGGCCATCAAATCGCGGACGGGGCAGTTCAGCCTGGAATATCGCGCGGCGGCGCTCGCCATGTTCAACAAGCTGGTCGGCGAGAGCTTCACCGTGCTTGGCGTGACGGGAGGACCGTTCCGAACGGCGGCGAAGTTTACCGATCAACATGCGCTTGGGCTTCGCGCCGGGATGTGCTGCACCTCGCCATCGCATCGGAGCATGGTGCCACGGTGTACACGCTTGACCAGTTGTTGGCCGATGCCGGGCCAGTGCTCGGCGTGCCGGCGCAGTTGCTGGCGTAGACAGGCCCTCTCCAGCTTGGCCAAGCGTACCGAGAGCCGCTTGGAGCGGTGTCGAGCCCGACGAGGAGAACGACACGATCATTGCGAACCAGTTCGCGATGCTCGCGTATGACGCCGGCCCGCCTTCGACCGGAAAGCGGCTTGACTAGGGTCGCAAGCGGAGCTTTGCCTCGCCGGTCTCCGGATCGTAAGGGTAGGAGACGTGCTGATGGATCAGTTTCCAGCCGTCAGCTTTCCGCTGGAAGATGCGCGTGCCGCGAGACCAGCTCTCAAATTCGTCCTGGCCCGGCTGCTTCGCCGTCATCCGGTTCAAACCCCAGGTCACCGCGATATCGTCGCGAACGATGATCTGAAGGTCGGGGATTTCCCAGCTGAACTCGCCGGCCATCGCTTCGAATCCCTGACGGCAGACTTCGCGCACCGCCGCCGCCCCTTGGTATTGCAAGGGGGCGTCGTGTTCGTAGGAGACGATATCGTCGTCAATCTTGGTCATGACGGCATCGAGGTCTTTGTTCCCCGCTGCCACCAGCCATTCCTTGAACTCGTTACGCACGTCTTCTTCGGCATTCGACATCGTCGATCTCCATTAATGAGCAAGGGTTCTGGTGAGATGGGCTTCCAGCTTGCGGAAGCACTCGGCCCACCCTTCGGCGTTGCCATTGCGCATCGCCTTTGACGCGTAGCCGGACTGCTGGAACGCCATGTGAGTGCGCCCGCCCGTCTCAGTGAATTCGACGGTCACCGTCGTCTTTGGGCCGCTCTTGCCGTTGCTGCGCTGGGTCAGGCTAAACTCAAGCCGATCAGGCTCGCGCACGTCGATAAACTCGCCGAACTCTTCGTGAACCTCCCCAGCATCAGACCGGAAGGTCACTCGCCAGCGGCCACCGGGCGTCGCATCCATGTCAGAGCTGAGAACCGTGAAGCCATCCGGGGCAAACCAGGCTGCGACATCCTCGGCATTAGTCCAGCTTGCGAACACAAGCGCTCGAGGCGCGTTGAACACGCGCTGCATCGAAATCTTGGAATCCGCGAGATTGTCTTGGCGAGCTAAGGTCACGTTTTTCTCCCTTGTGGGACCAGCCAACAACCCATCGAGCCGGTCGTGCCAAAACTGACGGTGGCTCTCCATCCAGCGATCGATCGCGTCGAACGACCAAGTAGGATGTTGAGCAGGCGGCATAGGCCAACCCTGTCGAACAACCTCTTCGCCCCCTATATAGAAGCCATCACTTCCGGAAGCAATAGATTCCGTAAAGGATGCAACTCCGCCTATCTTCGGACTGCGCTCGTCACGAGGAATCCGAGCACCGAGCGTCCGCCGCAACGGCGGGTGCGCTACGGCCGGAAACGGAAGGGCACTTCATTCATCACGCTTGCGCGCGCCGGCCTTCTGTTGTTCCGCAAGACGCCGCTCAAGGTTGTCGAAGCGCTTCGACCAAAGCTGACGGTATGTTTCCAGCCATCCGTCGACCTGTGCGAGGGGCTCAAGCCGGATACGGCTGGGGCGTCGCTGTGCATCTCTGCCCTTTGTTACCAAGCCAGCCGCTTCAAGGACCGCGATATGGCTTGAAACCGCCCGCGGCGTCATGTCGAATGGTTTTGCGAGTTCCGTAACCGAAGCTTCCCCGGCGACCAGACGAGCGAGGATCGCCCGCCGCGTCGGATCGGCGAGCGCAGCAAAGGTCATACTGAGTGGGTCTTGGGCCAAAACTTCATCTCCACTGAATCGTAAGCGTCCGGAACCGGAGAGCCGGAAGTCGACTGGATGCTATCACTCGGATTTCGCACGGCGGCCAATGCGAGCGTGCAACTCGCCCGTTCGGACAGCGAGGGAGACGGCATAACCGCCCATCACGAACCCCTTATTTCCGGAAATGATTACTTCTATATGTTGAGCTTTGATTGGTCAATGACGAGTCATGACCCGCGCTATCACGGAGATTGCAGCAGTCGCAATCTCGATCACCGATCAGGACGAGGACGGCGTTGACTGTCGCCAAGGCGGGAGCTCGCAATGGATAACGACGACCGGCTAATCCAAGCGATCCGCAATGCCTGCCAGGAACGATCAACGATGCCGGCCAACAGATTGTCCGGCGCCAGCTCAACGTTGCGCCGACGTTGACCATGCGGCCACGCCCAGCTTCGCCGCGGCTATCCGCCGATATGAAGCGGGGCGACAAAGACGAGACGGCTGTACTTCGGGAGCCAGTTGCGGCGGGCGACAACACCGAAGCCGCGCCGCTCCGTAAGGAGCCTCTATCCGTCGATCGTCATTCTAGGGGGCCTTCATCGCCTCGCCGGCATCCTCAATCACGGAGTCGTTCCTAACACCTATTGCTCTCAATTGTTCCTTATTATAGGAATATATAGGAGCATTAGGGAGTTCTTTTTCATGTCGAACATGCTCATGACGGTCGAACAGGCCGCGGAAGAGCTGAAAGTCCATCCCAAAACCGTCCTCCGGTACATCCGCGAAGGCCGCCTGCAAGCCACGCGGATTGGCAAGGCTTATCGTATCGACCGGGCCAAGCTTGACGCTTTCGCCGGCATCGCGAGTGGGCGGACCCCGCCACCTCGCGATGTCCGTGCGACCGTCATTGTCGAGATTCCGGCCCTAGCTACCGAAGTGGCCGAGCGCATGGCGACCTTTCTCGGCGCCGGGGCACTGGGAGGCGACGCCGAAACCAGACCGCTGCATTTCAACACGGCCTTCGATCCGACGAGCGGCGATTTAAAGATCGTGCTCATCGCCGCTCCGTCCGATGCGGCAAGACTGCTTGAGCTTATCGAACTGCAACTGGAGCTTTCGCGATGAGCGATCCCGTCTTTCGCAGCGAGGCCGATGCGGTAGAAGTTATGCGGGAATACCGGGCGGTGCTCGATCAGTGGCCTGTGCCAAGACAGGAGATCGAACTGCCGACTTCGCAAGGCGCGACGTTCGTGCTCGCCTGCGGTCCCGAGACGGCGCCTCCCGTGATCCTGCTCCATGGCGCTCAGGCGAATAGCGCCGCATGGCGGCCCGACGTCGCACTCTGGTCAGGTCGCTTCCGGCTTTATGCGGTCGATATGATCGGCGAGGCGGGACTGAGCGCTCGGGTGAGGCCGCCGCTCATCGGTGACACCTACGCGATCTGGCTCGACGATGTCTTCACCGGACTTGGACTTGCCCATGCAGCGCTGGTGGGCACATCACTCGGCGGCTGGCTAGCGCTCGACTATGCCATGCGGCGGCCGTCACGAGCTTCCGCGCTGGCGCTGATCTGCCCCGCGGGCATCGGGCGGCAGAAGAACTTTCTCCTCGCCGTCGCACCCTACTTGCTGCTGGGCGGTTGGGGGAAGCGGAAGATTCTTGAGAAGGTGTTCGGGCCAGCGCCTAAGCATCTACCTGTCGATCTTGAGGCGATCTCCCCTCTCATGGAGAGAATCAACCGCACCATCAAACCACGCGCAATCAAGATTCCGCAGCTTAGCAATGCAGCACTGGAGGCGCTCGCAATGCCGCTCCTCGCCATAATGGGCGGGCGTGACGCGCTTATCGATTCTTATGACACACGCCTTCGGCTCGAGCGGCATGTTCCCGAAGCCGAAGTCTGTTTCATTGAGGAGGGTTATCACTTCTTGCCAGGCCAATCGCAGCGAGTGTTCGATTTCCTCGTCCGCAACCTACAAGGGTACGATGCCCACGATTCCAGGTCATGCGCCGCTTCTGACGAATGACGGCAAGCCGACGCGACCTGCCGTGCGTGGTCGGGATGCTCTCCTCTTCGGCGCCCTGCGCATCGTCGGCGGCGTCGCAGGTCGAGCGTAGTACCCGCCGATTTGCACGCTGTCATGCGTGTCGGCAGCACGATCTATGCAATGAAAGAGGGGCCACAAGGGAAAGCGTCTCGTGAATTCGCCCGCCCGTTTGGGGGAGAGGCCGTCAGCCGTGGCGGCAATGCGATCTATGCCTACCGATATGCATCGGTAGGCCCGTCGCGAAAAACTGTGTCGGGTCAGAGAATTATGTCGGATTCTGGCGTACGATCAACGCTGTTCGGATGAGCCTGAATCATTCCCACTCTAATATTTCTTCCGCCCTAAGTATCTGATATCTTTGCGAAAAATAAAATTGTCGGGTGAATATACCGTGAAAGGTACCGTCAAAAACCTAGTCTTTTGATTTTGCTGGGTTTTCAGGAGCGAATTTAGCTGAAAAAAGTTCTGTGAACTATCGGCATCTATCGGCCGCTTCGGAGTGAGACATAGACCGCAAACGTCGAATCCGACGCGCCGATAAAGTACCGTCAAAACCGGCAAAATCAATGCTCCACCTCGATCGTGGATCGCTGGGATGGCGGGCTGGGATCGAGCACATTGCATGGACGACAGAGGTTGAGAGGGTGAAGACAGTTTCTCGGGAAGAGCTTTACGAGCAGGTTTGGTCCAAACCCATGACCAAAGTTGCAGCAGACTATGGCGTTACGGGTACGGCGTTGAAGAAGACCTGTGATCGCCACCATATTCCAACACCGGAACGTGGATACTGGGCGAAGCTGGAATACGGCAAGCGGGTCACCAAGGAAGTGCTACCGCCACTGACCGAACCAAATTTGGCTACGATCAGGATATCAGGAAGTTCCGACCAGCATCTGTCTCCGTCGGTCCGCGAAGCCAAGGAAAAAGCTAGAGACAGGCTCCACAAGCACGCTGCGGCTAAGCAGCTTATGGTCCCCGCATCGGAATCGGCGCTGAGCATCGTTGAACCGCCGTGTCTAGCTGCCACGAGGCGCACGATTTCGAAAGCGCGTCCTGACAGCCAAGGTTTCGCCGCGGCCCGCTCGAAAGGCGTTGTCCCGCTCAAAATTGCTCCGCTCAGGATCGCTGGCACGGTGGAGAGCGCGAAGCCGAAGTCAAATCCCATGGCGCGCCTCCCCGGCCGGCGCCACGCGCCGTCCGTCGGAATCTCGGTCGAAACCCCGGCGATCTTCATCCGCTTCTGGCTGGCGACTACCCCGGCCCTGCCTGAACCCGCAGCCCAAGCCGCACGCGCCAAAGCCGGAGAGCGCTATGAGGCATTCGTCACTGCACTAGGACGCAGGCTGGCGAAGGGGCCGAAACTCCGGCAGGAAATCTCCGAAGATGTCGATCGTTCGGGCCGTCCTGAATGAACAACTATGTCTGAAGATGACAAATGCCCTCGCCATGGCCACCTTCACTAGCAGAGTCCAACGAATGGTCCGATTGAGCACGTTGCTGACGTGACTACTTCCAACTTCGACGGCCGTTTCGCGTCCCCAACTCCGCCGTGCGGGTAAACTTTGCCCTCTCCTGGAAGCGGACAATCAGTCCGGCGCAGATTCGACGTGCATTGTCGCGCTGGTTTTCGGTCCCGGGGGTGATGGCGGCCGTCATGCCGACCGGCTGAGCGATTGCAGTAGCGCCTGTCGAGCTGAGGGGCCGGAATCGTGTCGCCATGGAGGCGCTTGGCCTCTTTGGCGAACTACCCGATGAAGGAGCCGCGTAAAGAATTTCGCCACGGACCTCGGACAGTATTGCGATCTCTCGGCAGGAGTTGGGCGACGGCCGCGTCAACTGGCGCGGTACAGTTCCGCAAGCTGGGTGACCGCGCGCATGAACACGCCGACATCGGAACCGACGGCGATGAATTGGGCACCGTCCTCGCGCGCTTCGGCGACGTGCTCGGGCGTCCCGAGGAGGATGCCGGGCGCCTTGCCGGCGGCGCGGATCCGGCGCGTCGCGTCGCGGATCACAGCCCGTACTTCGGGATGCGTCGGCTGACCGCGATAGCCGAGGTCGGCGGACAGGTCGGCCGGGCCGATGAACAGGCCGTCCACACGTTCGATCTTCAGGATCTCGTCGAGGTTCTCGAAGGATCTGGCGCTCTCGACCTGCAGCAGGATGCAGATCTCGTCATTGGCGTTGGCGAGATACTTCGAACGGCGGCCGAAGTCCGACGCGCGGGCAAGCGCTGCGCCGACGCCGCGCTTGCCTTCCGGTGCATAGAGGCAGGCGCGGACCGCGTGCTGGGCCTCTTCCGCGGTGTCGATCATCGGGATCAGCACGGTCTGGAAGCCGATGTCGAGCACCTGCTTGATCATCCAGTCATGGCCGGCAACCACGCGTACCACCGGATAGGCGGTGCCGCCCAAGCTGGCGCGCAGCTGGTCGCGCAGCATCGCCATATCGTTGGGGGCATGTTCGCCGTCGAACAGCAGCCAGTCGAAGCCGGCGCGGGAGCTGATCTCGACGGTCTCGGCCGAGGTCAGCCCCTGCCAGAAGCCGGTCAGCACCTCGCCGCGCCGGAGGGCGGCGCGGAAGCCGTTAGCGGGGGCGAGGGTCGAAGTGTCAGAGAAAGTCACAGTGCACCTCGCCGAAGAGACCGTAGTCACCAACGAAGTGGCTGCCGGACGGCGCTTCGACAGGACGAATGAACGAGCCGGACAAAACTATGTCGCCGGCGCTGAGCTTGTCACCATAATTGGCAATGCGGCGCGCCAGCCAGATGATGCCCATGACCGGGTCGTTGAGCACGCCGGCGCCGAGGCCGGTCTCCTCGACAATGTCGTCGCGCTTGAGCACGCAGCCCATCCAGCGCAGGTCGATGGCGCCGGCGTCGAAACGGCCGTCGCCGAGCACGATGCCGCCGTTGGCTGCGTTGTCGGCAATGGTGTCGGTGACCTTGCGGATCGCCCCGGTGACCGGATCCTTGCGGGTGATCCGCGTGTCGAGCAGCTCGAGGGCCGGCGCGACATGGTCGGTCGCGGCAATCACGTCGGCGCGGGTCAGGTCCGGTCCGGCCAGGTCGGCCTTCAGGACAAAGGCGATCTCGGCCTCGACACGCGGCTGGATGAAGCGGCCGGCGGGCACCGCCGCGCCATTGGCGAACAGCATGTCGTTGTAGAGGACGCCGGAGTCGGGCGTGGTGATCTGCAGCGCTTCCTGCATGGCGCGCGAGGTCAGGCCGATCTTCCAGCCGATGCGGCGCAGGCCGGCGGCGTCGCGGGCGGCGAGCATCTCGTTCTGGACGGCGTAGGCGTCGTCCAGGTCCATCCCCGGGAACCGCTGCGACAGCAGGCTGATCTGCCGGCCGGCCTTCTCGGCTTCGTAGAGCGCCAGGCCGCATTCCTTGTGATCCTGAGGGGTCATTCCTGCCATGTTCTTATTCCGCAGCCATCTGGAAAGATGCCTGGCGCGGCTCGCCTAGCTGGGCGCGCAGGCGGGAAACCGCACCGGCCAACTCGTGGCGGTCGCACACGGCGAACACGTAGCGGTCGGGGCGCAGGATGTAGAAGCGCTGCTTCGGGGACTTCAGCAGCATGTCGCGGAAGACGCCGTCGAGGTCGTCGAGCACCAGCGTGTCGGGATCAGCCTCCCAGCCAGCCTTGCCACGGCGCGAGCGGTTGATCTGCACGATCGAGCCGATGCGGGAGATGTAGGCGCGGTCTTCGGGCGAAAGCTGCGCGGCCGGGTCCTCGTTGATGCCGATGATGGCGAAGCCCTTGCCGATCGCGTCGTCGAGCAGCATCGGCCGGTCCTCGGCGTCGGCCACCTTCGGTTGCACGATCATGCGGCCGACCAACGCCTTGCCGCCGACGTTGGAGTGGTCGACGATGCCCTTCTCGTAGAACGGCATCGGCTTGAACTTCATCTGCAGTACATAGTCGCGCAGCGACGGCATCCGATGCACGAACCAGAAGAACGCCTTGCGGAAATATTCGGTGAAGTGGCTGTAGGGCGCGTAGAACTTGCCGATGCCGGTGGCGAACTTCACCATCTGTTCGGCGTGGTGCTTACGCTCCTGCTCATAAGTTTCGAGCAACTTCGGCTCGGCCTTGCCCTTCACGGTCATAGCCAGCTTCCATGACAGGTTCATCACGTCGCGCAGGCCGGAGTTCAGGCCCTGCCCGAAGAACGGCGGCTGCAAGTGGGCGGCGTCGCCGGCGATGAAGATGCGGCCCTCGCCGAAGCTCGCCGCGATGCGCGAGTGGTGGGTGTAGATGCGGGCGCGGATGATCTCCGGCTTTTCGTCCGGGCCGAGGCGCTTGCGCAGCAGGCGCGAGATCTCGGCCGGGTCCGACATCTTCTCGTCGGTGTCTTCGGGACGCAGGCGGAATTCGAAGCGACGGTGGCCGTAAGGCAGGTCGATGACGATGAAGGGGTTCTTCGGATCACAGTAGATCGCCGAGTATGGCTCGAAGCGGTCATCGTTGCGAAGATCGACGACCAGCCAGCGCCACGGATGGGTGTCGCCGAGAAGCTGGATGCCTAGGCCCTTGCGGACGGTCGACTTGCCGCCGTCGCAGCCGACCACGTAGCGCGCCCGCATCACCTTCGGGCCATTGGCGGTCTTCATGTCGAGGGTGACGCAGGTGTCGTCCTGGGTGAAGCTCTCGACCTCGTGGCCAGTCAGGACTGTAACATGCGGGAAGCGCTGGATGCCTGTGCGGATGACCTTTTCCGACAGTGGCTGGATGAACAGGTTGCGGCGCGGCCAGCCGAATGGCTTCGCCTTGGGGCCGACCTCCGCGAACAGCTTGCCGTTCGAGTGGTGGTAGCGCAGCAGCGTGTTCTGGATCATGTTCTTGAGCAGCGGCTCGGCCAGGCCCGTGGTCTGGAAGGCGCGCAGCGCCTCGTCGTCCATGCCGACAGCGCGCGGGTAGTCGATGATGTCGGGCTCGCGCTCCAGCACAAGGGTGCGGACCCCGTAGGTCCCCAGCAGATTCGCGAGGGTGGTGCCGACCGGCCCCGCCCCCACAATGATGACGTCCGCATCGAACTGATTGTGCTGGGCCATGGTTATCTCCCGGTCAGCGCGAGCCTGAGCTCGAAAACAGATGTCCCGCTTTATGATAAAGTTGTTACCGATTCGCAATAACATAATTGTTCACAGGCGAGCATTCCCCGCAAACGGAAACGGCCACCCGGAGGGGCGGCCGTCACCAATTTCCGTAGATGTCCGGGCTTACTTTGAAACGATGCCGGCCTTCTGCACGAGCGGACCCCACAGGCCGACGGCATCGTCGACGCGCTGCTGCAGCGCCTCGGGGGCGCCACCGGCCGACGTGTAGCCATTGGTCGCGAGGTAGGCCTTCACCCGCTCCGAGCCGAGCGCCTCGTTGATGGCGGCATTGGCCTCGTTGACGATCGCGTCCGGGGTCTTGCTCTGGACGAACACGCCCCACCAGGCGATCGCACGCAGGCCCTCGAGGCCCGCCTCGGCGAAGGTCGGAACGCCCGGAACCAGCGGCGACGGATAGTCGAGCGCCAGAACGTTCATCGTGCCCTTGGCCATTTCGCCGGCAGCAGCGCCGACGCCGAACACGCCGAGTTGCACTTCGCCCGACGCCATGGCCTGGATGACCGGGCTGACGCCCTTGAAATGCACGATCTTCAGGTCGATGCCGGCGACCGACTGCAGCAGCTCGGCAGCCAGGTGCGGCGAGGAGGCCGGGCCGAACGTGCCAAGGGCGAGGCTTTCGGTCTTCGCGCGCTCGATAAGTTCGGCCATCGTCTTGATGCCGGTGTTGGAGCCGGCGAGCACCGCCAGCGGCCACTCGCCCACGGTGACGACCGGACGCAGGTCCTCGGCCAGCTTGTAGGGCAGCTTCGGCATCGTCACTTCGTTGAGGGCAATGCCGATGTCCGTGAACAAGATCTCGCGGCCATCCGGTTTGGCCCGCGCCACGGCCTGCGTTGCGATGACGCCGCCTGCGCCCGGCTTGTTCTCGACGACGACCGCCGAACCCCAGCGCGTCTGCAGTTCTTCAGCGACAAGACGGGCGATCGCGTCGGTGGTTCCGCCGGCCGCGAAGGGTACCACGATGCTCACCGGACCGCTCGGGTACTTGTCCTCGGCCTGCGCGGCGCCGGCGAAGGCAGAAACAGCCAATGCAGCGCCAAACAGGGCGCGGCGGGTGAAAGAAGAGCTTCCGTTCAAGACGTTTCCTCCTAGTACTGATCATTTTGTGATATTCAATTTACCACAATATGAGAGAATTGGCTGCCAATAGGCCAGTTGCCGTTGAAAGGCAAGGGAACTTGCTGATCTTAGCCGAAAATTGATATGGATCTGTCCGCAGAATGAGGGGGCAAGAATGACCAGCAAGACAAACGGAGTTGAGAAGGCGGTCAGCGCCAATTCGACCGCGGACCGTGCGATCGAGATCCTGCTTGCCTTCGACGCGGCCCACCCGGTCTGGACCCCAACCGCGCTGGCGCAGCACCTGAACATGCCGCGATCGACGATCTACCGATACTTCAACAGCCTCAAGCACTACGGGCTGATCATCGAGGATCGTGACGGCGGCTTCCAGCTTTCGGCCAAGATCGTGGAACTGGCGCGCGTCGCCAAGAGTTCGACCACGGTCATGCGCATTGCGCGGCCACATCTGGAACGTCTGTCGGAGAAATTCGGCGAATTCACGTCGCTGCGCGAACTGATCGGGCCGGAACTCGTTCCCGTGGACAGAATCGACTGCCGCCACCACGTGCGCATCCCTTATCTGCGCAACACCACCCTGCCATGGCCGGCGACGGCCGGTGCGAAGGTGATGCTGGCCTTCTCGCCGAAGAAGGAAGTGGAGGCGATGTTCCAGATGTTCACGCCGGTCGCCTATACGGCCAACACCATCACGGAGCGCAGCCTGCTCGAGAAAGAACTCGAGCGTGTGCGGCGGCAGGGATACGCGGTGTCCAACGAGGAGCGTGACGACGGCGTCAGCGGGGTCGCAGCGCCAATCTTCTCCGGCGGCCGTCTCGCCTACTGCATTGCCCTCGGCGGGCCGTCGTTCCGCTTCGTGGGCAACAACCTCGCCCAGATGACCGACGACGTCACGGAGGCGGTGGCCGCGATCACCGCCGAACTCGCCCAGTACGAACTCTGAAAAGAGAAAACCCCGCCAGGATCCTGGCGGGGTTTGCTGTCAGGTTGGATGGGCCTGACCTCAGGCAGTGAGGAATTCCAGGCTGAGACGGTTGAAGGTGTGGGGGTCTTCGAACTGCGGCCAGTGGCCGACGCCTTCCATCTCGACATAGCGCGCATTCGGCATCAGCTTCGAGACGACCTGCGCGGTGCGCAAATATTCGTCGGCGTCGGCAAGCGAGCCGACGACCAGCGCCTCCGCCGTAATCGCCCGCCAGTCGTCATCCTTGAGCAGGTTGCGCTCGCGAATATCTGGGTCCTGCAGGGCGAGGATGTTGAGCATCCCCTGCTTCATCTCCGGCATCCGGTAGAGGGCCTGGCGGTGCGCGACGAGGTCATCGATGCGGCTCTCTTCCTTCGCCAGCAGCTTGTTGAAGATCGCCTTGATGTTCTCCCAGGACGGATCATCGACCGCTTTGGTGCGCTGTGAGATGATGCGGCCGCGGTTCTCGGCACTGGAGAAGTAGCCGGATGCCGACAACAGGACCAGCTTGCCGATCCGCTCCGGGTAGGTGCGGGCGATCGCCGCGGAAATCCACGCGCCCAGCGAGCAGCCCATGAAGTGGGCCTTCCCGACTTCCATGACGTTGAGGAAGCCGAGGACGTGCCCCATATAGTCCTTGATCTCGAGCGGATGGTTCGGCTTGTCGGTGAAGCCGCAGCCAATCATGTCGAGCGCCAGGATGTCGAAGTCGGCGCTGTGCGCCTTGAAGTTAGACGAGAAGGCTTCCCAGTGGCCGGCGGTGCCGTGCAGCATCACTAGGAACGGCTTGCCGCGGGTGCCCGAGCGGACGTAGCGGGTGTTGAGGCCGTTGACGGTGACGAAGCCCTGCTCGAACGCGGTGTCGCGCAGGCCGGTCCAGATCGAACGGTAGTCGTTCACGTGTTCAGTCATCGCTTCGGTCCCTTCGATCACTCACCATCCGGCGCGCAGATGCCGCCGCCGATCACGCCCATCCCGGTGATCCAGGTCGGAACCGCCTCGTAGCCGACGACCCGGATGTCGCGGCCCCATGCGGCGGCGGCCGCGATCCAGCTGCGCAGCTCATGCGCGCCGTTGCCGGCGGCCGCCTCGATCTCGGCGTCCGCGAGCCTGTGCAGCGGCTCGAAATTGTTGGTCACGACCATGTCGAGGAACCAGGCATCCCAGCTCTCAGACACCTTGCCGGTACGGCCCTCGGCGCGGCGCTCCTTGGAGATGCGCTCCTTCTCGGCATTCACCTCGCGCGAGCGCTCACGGCCGTTGATGATGTAGTCGCGGGTTTCGGCAGGCGTGGCCTCGTCGTCCGCCGACATCTTCGGCAGGAAGTGCGACAGGCCGCCCGAGCCCATCACGATGACGTTCAGATCCTGCGGGAAGCTGCGGATGGCGTCGCCGACTGCGCGGCCGAAATCGGCCACGCGGCGATAGCTCGGACGCGGGCCGCCCTGGCAGTTGATCATGATCGGCACAATCGGGATGTCGAGCTCGGGATTGACCGCCGCATAGGGCTGGGTGTGGCCGTGGTCGACGCTCATGTTCAGCGACACCGCCGGATCGAAGCCGGTGTCCATCAGGTTGCCTAGGATGTGACGGCCAAGTTCCTCCGCGCAGAGCAGCGGGCCGGACGGGCTGTCGTAGTCGCCATAGCCTTCGACCTTCTCGATGCCGATGCAGAACTGCGGCAGCACGTCATAGAAGAAGTTGCGGTAGTGATCCGGACCGAACAGGACGATGGCGTCGACCTTCTCGCCGTTGAACTTGCGCAGGCGCTCGATGGCGGCGACGAATTCCTGGCCCGGACCGGTCAGGTCACGGGAGAGGTCCCACGAGGGGGAATGGGACATTGCAGCGAGGCCGACGAGATTGGCCATGACAGGATCTCCAGTGGTGTTTGTTTGGGCGGATCGGGTGGGGAGCGGGACGCCCGCAACCGGCTAGTCCTCGAAAACCTTGGCGCGCTTCTTGCGCAGGCCGGGCAAGGACATCACGACCAGCAGAACCACCGCGGCGCCGAGCAGGCTCGCCGAGATGGGACGGTCGATGAAGATGCTGTAGTCGCCACCCGACACGTTCAGCGCGCGGCGCAGGTTCTCTTCCATCATGGGGCCAAGGATGAAGCCGAGGATCAGCGGCGCCGGCTCGCAGCCGCAGCGCATCAGCAGGTAGCCGAACAGCGTGAAGCCACCGAGAAGCAGCACCTGGAATGCGCTGCCGCCTTCCGAATAGACGCCGATCAGGCAGAACATCATGATCGCCGGGAACAGCATCCTGTAGGAGATCGTCAGCAGCTTTACCCACAGCCCTACCAGCGGCAAGTTGAGGACGACTAGCATGAGATTGCCGATCCACATCGACGCGATCAGGCCCCAGAACAGTTCCGGACGCTCCGAGATGATGGCGGAGCCAGGCGCGACGCCGTGGATCATCATCGCGCCCATCAGCAGCGCCATGATTGGGTTCGACGGTAGGCCGAGAGTGAGCAGCGGAATGAAGCTTGTCTGCGCGCCCGCATTGTTGGCCGCCTCAGGCGCCGCCACGCCGGCGGGCGCACCGTGCCCGAAGGTTTCCGGCTTCTTCGACAGCTTCTTTTCGAGCGTATAGCTTGCGAAGGACGCGAGGACCGCGCCGCCGCCGGGAAGGATGCCGAGCATCGAACCCAGCACCGTGCCGCGCACCGTGGCGGGAGCGGCATCGCGCAACTCCTCCTTGGTGGGATAAAGGTCGCGGATGCCCATCGTCGGCTTCTCGCCGCACACCTCGGGGAATTCGAGGTTGCGCACCACCTCGACCAGGCCGAACAGGCCGATAGAGATCGCCAGGAAGCTGACGCCCTCGTACAGGTCCGGCATGTCGAAGGTGAAACGCTGGACGCCTGAATTGAGGTCGAGGCCGATGAGGCCGAACAGGAAGCCGATCAGCATCACCGTGATCGCCTTCAGGATCGAGCCCTGCGCCAGTACGATCGACATGGTGAGGCCCAGCACCATCAGCGAGAAATAGTCCGCGGAGTGGAAGTGCATGGCGACGTCGGCCAGGGACGAGCCGAAGGCGGCGATCAACAGCGTGGCGACCGTGCCGGCGAAGAAGGACGCGAGGGCCGCGATGGCAAGGGCCGCGCCACCGCGGTTCTTGCGCGCCATCTCATAGCCGTCGAGGGTCGTGACAATAGAACCCGCCTCGCCCGGCATGCGCACGAGAATGGCCGCGGTGGAGCCGCCATACTGCGCGCCGTAATAGATGCCAGCGAGCATGATGAGGCCCGACAGCGGGTCGATGCCGAATGTGAGCGGCAGCAGCATCGCCACCGTGGGCACGACGCCAATGCCCGGCAGAACGCCGACGAGCGTGCCCAGGAGGCAGCCTATGAAGGCATAGCCGACGTTTTCAAGCGTGGCGGCGCCGGAGAAGCCGACGGCGAGATTGTTGAGCAGCAGATCCATCTTCAGAACCACCACAGTTCAAACGGCAGACCAAGGCCGATGATGAAGACGAGCGCGAGGGCGGCCGGAAGGAGAACTACCATGCCGAGGACGTAGCCGATGGACGGCCGGTCCATCGCGAACAGGGCAATCAGGACCGACGCTGAACTGGCGAGTACGAAGCCGACCCTGTCGACCAGCAACGCGAAGGCGACGCAGGCCGCGAGAATGAGAAGGATAGGACGCAGGCTGATGGTTCCGACCGCCACTTTCTGCATCCACAGCGAGCGCAGGCTGGTGACGGCGCCAAGCGCCACGATGATCAGGGCAAGCGCGCGCGGCACGTAACCCGGGCCCATCTCGGACGAGGTTCCGGAGTCGAGGTCCGACCCGAACAGGAGCGCGGCTGCGCCGATCGCCATGAAGATGATGCCTGCGAGCATATCCTGTGACATGCGGATGCTGAGCACAGTTTCCTCCTGTACACATTGAGTCAGCCGGGGGAGCCCGTCACGCGGGGCGTCCCGTTCGGAAGCAGCACTCCCCCTCCACGGGGTGGACGCTCTACAGTGCCTTGATCAGATTATCAATATTAAAAATGGCAGTATCAAATTTTGACAACAAGATGCTGCCACGCCGACTCCTTGCGCTGAGTGCGCTCAGAGTCAGGCAATTCGCGGCACCGGCTGGAATATCGTTGTTCTCGTGCGCAAGAAAACGCTTTGCGTCCATCCTGCGCGCACCGATGATGTCGTAGGGAATGATGTAGGTGGCGGGGCGGTCACCAGTGTTTCGGATCGGTGACTCAAGCATGCGTTGCGGTCACGGCTTTCAGCCACGACGTCCGCACCGAGTTCCTAAGAATCGAAACCAACATCAACTCAATCATGCGATTTAACTGAACCGGAAAGGATAGGGAGCTTCGAGACCATTATGACGGTGAAGAGATCGCAAGCAGAACGGCAGTTTTTCGCACTCTTATGGCGAAAGCGGACTGACTGATTGCGGCCCCAGAGCTGCCGGATCGCAACGCGCCCCCGATTCGTTCGTTTAACAATCTTGTTTGGCCTCCCAAAACCTGTCGGGCTGGTTAGTTCACGCGATCCATAGGTAGGCGCGATCGAGACCATATTTGCGGTTCCCCCGGATTGGATTGGGACTTTGGGCATCAATGGGCGCACCAATCGATACGCCCTTGCCTGATCCAGAAGTGGCAACCACAATCGTTCAGCTGATGCACCGATGGCTGCACGGTGGGCCGATGCCAGAAATCTCGGAATACGTTCCAACGTGGCCGGCGACCGGGGTTTAATGAGAGACTGATGGTCTTGCCACAACCGCCCGGGCAGGACAGGCATGCCCCCTTCTCGATCTGCGGTCGAGCACGACGAGCAGTTGTCCATGTGGGCACGGCGGCGGGAAAGGTCGGCGTGTTCTCGGTGAACAGATCGAACGGGAGGAACCCCAAAAAAGCGCAGGAAGAGTGCGATTCTGTTCTTCACCGCTCAGTCCACCATGTCGAGAAATGGCGTGACGTCGCCGGCGCCGCAAGCCCAAACGGAATTGCAGGCCGGGCAGCTATCTCGGTGCCAGGGGGCGATGAAGCGCTTGTCACGGGCATGCCAGCGGCGAACGCGGTTCGGGATCACGCCCTTCATGCCATGGAAGCTGGTGAGCACCGCGATCAGCTCGTCGACGGCCACCGAGGCCATCTCGGTCGTGAAGGTGACGACCGCCGGTGCCGGATCTCCACCGCCGATGACGCAGGCCTCTTCCTTCCGACGCTGGCATTCCTTGGGACGAGTGCGTTCCAGGTCCTCCTCGTTGGGTTGAACGGCATTCACCACGCCCGAGGAGATCATGCACGGGGCGTCCGGAAGGACGGTAGTCACGCGGCCATTCAGGTCGAAGGCACGCGGAGCGATCCTCTTCTTTGACGGTGTCGGTTTGCTCGTTCAGGCCGTTCATCAGCAAGCTTGGCCTTGCTTGCTGGTTCTTGCTGCGAGTCGTGTCGGACTGGACCGTCGCGACAGCGATCACGCCAGCGGTTTCCTTCAAGGTCGTGAGGGTAACGTCCGCCCGGCGGCTACCCGGCGCCAAGCATATTTCACGACTTTTATCTGGAACGAGGATCCGCGTAGAGAGCTTCTATCGCACTTATCGTCCTTCGAACCCGTGGAGCTATATTCGCGGGATTCCAGGCAAGCGAGACATTCCCGATTGCTATCCGCTCCTTGAGCCTTCTGAAGGTCACTCCCGGCATTCGCAGGTTCTGAGTCCACTCGGGGACAAGGGCGACACCCGCTTCGGCACCTACAAGCACAAGCGCTGTCCAAGTATCGTGCACAAAGATATACTCATTCGGGCGAAAGTCGACACGATTGAGCATTTCCCGTATGCGACTATACAGGTTGCGCGTCAACTTTCCTTCGTCTTTTAACTCAGGTGAAAACAACAACATTCTCTCCGCCTGAAGATCGTATATGGATAGTGAGCGCTTCCGCGCCACTTTATACGCCTCAGGCAGTGCCACGATGAATTCGTCAGAGAACAGAGGAAGGTGGGCAAGACTCCCATCAATTTCAAAATTCCTCATCAACCCCAGATCGATCTCGCCCGTCTGGAGTCGATCGTTCTGCTCACTGGACGACCTGAAGCTTAATTCAATATCAAATTTAACATCATCACTCAGATGCCTGTACATATCGCCGATATGAGAGAAAACAAGCGCGTTGTTATATGCGATCTTGATCGGCCTAACGAGGATCTTGTTGGATGTTATCTCCTCTACGCTATGTTCCAGGCGGGAGAGCAGGAAGCGGATGTTTTCAGCCAAACGTTTCCCTTGAAACGTAAGAGCTACGTGGCGTGTCGATCTCTCGAAGATCTGGGCGCCCAACGTCAATTCCACTTTCTTGATAAGCTGGCTGAAGGGAGCGACGCTCATGTTAAGCCGCTTGGCCGCGCGCCCGAAGTGAAGCTCTTCCGCCAGAATCGAAATCGCTTGCAACTCGCGAACCCGCAGGTTGGACAAGGCCGCCTTCAAGGGCAAACTCCGAAATCTCACGCCGCGAAACAGGCATCGGAATAAGGCATGCCATCGCCTCCGTTGCAAGCCTCACGCGATCGACGAAACGGACAGTGGCTCGGCAATCCACGCCCCCGGAAGGCCAGTCTAACAAGCAGAAATCTCACCTGGAAAAATAGTCCGCCATTTCATCTATCAGCGTCCGGTAGAAGTCCTGGAGTCGTGCGTTTGGTTGCTGGCGGATGAAGCGGAGCGCCAGCGGATCCGGTGCAGTGATGTCAGAGCCGGAAAGCTTGCTGACGACCGCATGGCCGCAAAACGGAACGTAGGCTTCGGAATATCCCCCTTCGTGGACCAGCAGGAGTTTACCGTCGCAACATTCATCGGCAACCTCCATGAGCATTCCGGTCATCGTAGAGAAAGTCTCCGCGCTGGCGAGCGTCCTGGACAGCGGATCGACTCCGCATGCATCGAAGCCGCACGCCACCACAATGGCGTCGGGGCGGTACGTCCGGAGCGCCGGGACCACGATCCGTTCGAACGCGTAGCAGTAAGCGTCATGTCCGCTCCCCGGGGGGAGCGGGATGTTGATGTTGTAGCCCTGTCCGGCGCCGCCACCCCGATCCTCGACCATGCCTGTATCGTGCGGATAATTCCTTTCCTGGTGCAGGGATATGGTAAAGACATCGGAGCGTTCGTAAAAAATCGCTTCAGTGCCATTTCCGTGGTGAACGTCCCAATCCACCACTGCGACGCGGCCGGCCAGGTGTTCGGCGAATGCGGCTTCGACCGCGATCGCTATGTTGGCGAACACACAGTAGCCGTTCGGTTTCGAGGGCAGGCAGTGATGGCCAGGCGGCCGCGAAAGCGCATAGGCGTTTTTCTGGCGACCCATCAGAACGCTGCGGAGCGACGATGTTGCCAGTCCGGCCGATACTGCGCCGATCTCGTATCCGCCCGGCCCGAAAGGCGCTCCCGCGCCGATCTCGCCGCCGCCGGCGTCGCTCAGCCTTTTGAAGTCGCGCAGATATTCTTCCGGATGAACGCGGCGGAGTTCTTCATGCGAAACCGCATTTGCACTGGAGACATCCAGTTCTCGGATTAAGCCAGTGACTTCCAGAAGGTTCTTGAACCGCCGTTTCGTTTCGGGGTTCTCGGGCAGCCCCCCGCTTGCGAGCGGTTGCACCAAGCCCCCGATCGGCATGACGAATGCATAGCTGCCGCCAGAATGCCAGAAGCACCGTTCGTCCCACCAGAATCCGGTTGGGCGCAACGTGGTACCGTCACTCGCCATTCGTCTCGCCCCCTACAACGGACAATAGATCGGCTGTCAAATCGATAGATTCCATGAACCTTGAAGTTTTTCGCGGCCCGGAATCGATTCCACAAGCCACCGGGAATACTCTGTCTGCGGCCTCGTGAATATCATACTGGAAGGACCGACCTCGACGATTTCCCCACGTCTCATCACCGCCACGCGGTCGCAAATCTTGGCGGCAACACGCAGATCGTGGGTAATGAAGATAATCGACAGATTGAGGCGTTCCTTCAGCTCGGCCAAAAGGCTGAGCACCTCGGCCTGAGTGGAGACATCAAGAGCCGAGACTGCCTCATCGGCGACGATAACGCGTGGCTCTAGGGCAAGCGCGCGGGCAATCCCGATCCGTTGCCGCTGTCCTCCGGAAAATTCGTGCGGGTAGCGATCCACTGCGGATGCACCGAGCCTGACCAGCTCAAGCAGTTTGGCCGACCGTGCGTATGCCTCCTCCCTGTCCACGCCATGCGCCAGCGGACCCTCGGCGATGATGCGGCCCACCTTGGCGCGGGGATTGAGCGAAGCCTCAGGATCCTGGAAGATCATCTGGATCATCTTGCGGGCCGCGTGGAGCGATCTTCCCGAAAGCTGCGCCATGTCCTGGCCTGCCAGCGTAACCGTGCCGAAGTCGGGGCGCATCAGGCGCACGATGCAGCGTCCGACACTCGACTTACCAGAGCCCGATTCACCGACGATGCCCAGAATCTCGCTCTCTGCCAGCGAGAAGCTGACATTGTTCACGGCCCGCACGCCCGGCCGCTTCGAGAACGCACCGGCAGCGGAGGGATAGGTCTTCGTCAGGTTCTCCACCTGGAGGATCGGAGGTCTATCGGCGCATTTTTTGCTTTCTTCCGAAGCGGGCTGCGGAATGGCAGCGAGCAGTTGCCTCGTATAGGGGTGCTGCGGATCCCGAAGGATTTCATCAACCGTTCCGGTCTCTACGATCCTTCCGCTCTGCATCACGGCGACGCGCTGAGCTATTTCGGCGACGACGCCAAAGTCGTGCGTGATAAATATCACAGCCATGCCGCGTTTTTCCTGGAGATCGCGGATCAGCTTTAAAATCTGCGCCTGCGTCGTCACGTCGAGGGCCGTGGTAGGTTCATCGGCAATGAGAATTTGCGGCTCCAGGGCTAGCGCCATCGAAATCATGACGCGCTGGCGCTGGCCACCGGACAACTGGAATGGATAGGAGCGCGTCACCCTTTCTGGATCCGAGATGCCAACTTCGCCGAGAAGCGCCTTGGCGCGCTCCCTGCGTTCTCCTGGCGTAAGGATGCCGTGAGCCTCAAAGACTTCGGCAATCTGGTCCTCCACGCGCATCAGAGGGTTGAGCGCGGACATCGGATCCTGGAAGATCATACCGATCTTGCGTCCGCGCAACTTCCTCATCTCGTTTTCCGAGAGCACCAGAAGGTCACGCCCCTCGAAAATTATCCTGCCGGCGGTAGACTTCACGGTCGCCGGCAGAAGACCCATGGTGGCGTTGGCGGACATGGATTTGCCCGAACCGCTTTCGCCGACGATGCAAAGCACCTCGCCCCTGTGCACGTTGAGGTCAACGTCGTCTACGGCGAACTCGCGATCGGCCGCCTCCGGCAGTTCGATGCGCAGCCCTTCGATGCTGAGAACCGGTTCGGTCATTTGGCTCCCCTATTTGCCGATCTGTGCAAACGTGGGTTGAGCGCGTCGTTCAACCCCTCGCCGATGAGGTTGAGCGCCAGGACCGTCAACAAGATCGCCCCTCCCGGAAAAAAGGATAACCACCAGGCTTGGCGGATGACCGTTCGGGCGGCGCCGATCATGTAGCCCCAGGACATCAGATTCGGATCCCCGAGCCCAAGGAACGAAAGCGAGGATTCAAGCAGGATGGCGGTCGCCACCATCAGCGACGAAAGAACAATGATGGGCGACATCGTGTTGGGGAGCACCTGCCTCAGGATCACGGTCGCAGTGGACTGGCCGGACAGAATGGCAGCTTCGACGTATTCACGGGAGCGCAGGGAAAGCACTTCGCCACGGATCAGGCGAGCGACCGGCGGCCAACTGACGATGGCGATCGCGCCGACGATCGAATAGACGCTTGGCTGGAAGATGGCGACCAGCACGATCGCCAGGGCGAAGCTGGGAACAGTCTGGAAAAATTCCGTAAAGCGCATCAGCACGTCGTCCGCGATCCCGCCGAAATACCCCGCCACCGCACCGATGGGAATGCCGATCAAAAGGGCGGTAGCCGTCGAGACGAGTCCGGCCAGCAGCGAAACCTGCGCGCCATAGAAGAGACCAGCGAGGACATCGCGGCCGAGCACGTCGGTGCCGAAGGGAAACCGGCTGTCAAGGAACGGCGGCAGGAATGGTCGTTGCATGATGCGCCAGGGCGATTGCTGAAAGAGCACCGGCGCTGCGACGGCCATCGCCAGCACCAGCGCCAAAATCGCCAGGCCGAATACCGCGCCGCGGTTGCGGACAAATCTTTTCCAGAAACCAGTCATCAGGATGCCTGAATCCGCGGATCGACGACCCGATAGAGAATGTCGGTGATGAGATTGAACAGCAGGACCATCGCGGCACAAACGAAGAAGATGCCGAGCAGCAGGTTGTAGTCACGCTGTGTCAGCGCCTCGAACATCAGACGGCCGATACCGGGCCATGCGAAGACTGTTTCCGTGAGCACCGCACCACCGACCAGCTGTCCTGCCTGCAGTCCGGCCAGCGTGAGGACCGGCAGCATGGCGTTGCGGAAGACGTGACGGCGCAGAATGATCGACTGTCTCAGGCCCTTCGCCCTCGCGGTCTTCACGAATCCCTGCTGGCTCACTTCCAGCATCGATGCGCGTGTCATGCGCATGTACACGGTCACGAAGAACAGGCCGAGCGTACCCGCGGGGAGAATGAGATGCTGGACGATGTTGAGCATGCGTCGGAAACCGGTGAAGCCAGCGCCCACCGTCTCGTAGCCGAAGCCGGGCAGCCAATCGAGATAGACGGAGAAAAGCAGGACCGCCATCAACGCCGCCCAGAACAGCGGCGTGGCGTAGAACAACAATGCCAGTGTGGAGATTGCCGTATCGGTCCATGTACCCACGCGCGCTGCGGTCAGCGTGCCGGCAATGGTGCCAAGCAACAGCGCGATCACGAAGGCTGTCATCGTCAGCAGCAGCGTTGCAGGCAGTCTGCCCAGGATGAGATCGGCGACAGGCATCTGCTGTCGATAGGAGAAGCCGAGATCGAACTGCAGCACGCCCTTCACATATATTCCGAGCTGAACGAGGAGCGGCTTATCGAGACCGAACTGTTCCTTCAGCTGCGCGATGAACTTGGCGTCGGCCGCCCCAGCCTCGCCCGCCATAACGGCGACCGGATCGCCCGGGGCCGCATGGATCAGGAAGAAGTTGAGCACGAGGACTGCCACGAGCACGACTGCCGCCTTGCCCAGGCGCATGATAATGAAACGTAGCATCGGCGGCCTTGCTTGCCTGATGGAAGACTGGTCGGACATGCGTCCGATCCGACGTACCCGGTATCCTCCGCGCCGGCGGAAGAATGAGGATCCATCACCTTTCGATGTAGGCGTCCCGGAAACCGTCATTGACGCCCACCGCGGTCGTCACCAGGTCCTTGACAGTGCACCGATAGATTGTCGGGAAGCCGAGTTCCAGAAGCCAGGCCACGGGGACGTCCTCGGACAGCTTCTGCTGGATGCTGCCGTAGAGCGACATTCTTTCTTCCTGGCCAACTGCGTTCGCCTTGTTGAAGAGCTCATCCACCTCATGGTTCTCGTAACCCTGCACATTGTTCCACGGAGAGCCCTTGGCAATGTTGGTGGAAAGATACGTACGGGAGACGCCAAGGGCGGGATCGCCCAGTTGGAAGAGGTAGGTGAAGGCGATGTCGTAGTCCCACTCGCTCAGCTTCTGGTTCCAGCCCGCGACATCTGTAGGCGTGAGCTCGACCTTGATGCCGACTTCCTCGAGGTTTTGCTTAATGACTTCAGCCCAGCGCTGCCAAATCTCGCCATACGGCAAAGGCAGCAGCCGAACTGTCGTGCCATCGTACCCCATTTCGCTGAGGAGGGCCTTCGCCTTCTCGGGGTTGTATTCGTACTGCCTCAAGTCCTCTGTGTGGAAGCGGACTGATGAAGAAATGGGCCCCGACGCAACCTTGCCCAGACCGTTCCACAACGCATCCCTGGCGAACTCCCGGTCCATTGCATACATCACCGCCTGGCGGAAGCGCTTGTCTGCAGTCGGACCCTGACGGTTATTGAGCCACAGAAACGACATTGGACTGAAGAGCTCCCATCCGGCCTGGGTGATGCATGCATTGTCGAGGCCGGCAAGCCGGGCCACGTCAAAGTTTTCGACAGAACCTGCGGGGAGGATGTCAACGGCGCCGGTCTCAAACGCGACGGCGCGCGCCGCCGCATCGGGAATGACATGCCAGTATATCTCGTCCAGATACGGTTTTCCCGGTTCATAATATTGCTCGTTTTTTACCAGGCGGATGTAGGATCCCTTGACCCATTCCTTGAATCTGAATGGGCCGGTCCCGATCGGCGTATTGTTGTTCGGGTTGTTTCTGTAGTCCGTGCCCGCATAGAGGTGCTTGGGAACGATCGGCATCGTGGCATTGTCGAACATTCCGAGGAACGGCCCGAAGGGCTTCTTCAGCTTGAACACGACCGTATTCTTGTCAGGCGCCGTTATCGATTCGACAGATTCCAGAAGAACGCGAACACGCGGGCCGAGCTCCCTCAAGAAAACGTCGATGGAGAAGACCACGTCCTCCGAGCTGAATGGCTTCCCGTCATGCCAGACGACGTTTTCGTTGAGATGGAAAGTGTAGGTCATCTCGTCATCCGACACCTCCCAGGACTTGGCCAGCGAAGGCATCGGGTTCAGATTGGCGTCGTAGCGCAACAAGCTCTCGAATATGTTTCCAGAAACCATGAGGGTCGGACCATTCTGGACCACTCCCATCATCAGCCCCGACGGCTCGGGTTGGATCACGACATTGGCTCGCCCGCCGGCGACCGCACCGGCGTACGCCAGGTTCAATCCCACGAGTGCGGCAACAAGGCTCAAGCCCAGAACCTTGAAGGCATGCCTGCTGGTGAAGTTGGTCCGGATGATCATGTGGCTATCGCCCATTCTAGTCCCCCGCTCGCGTGGTAATTCTTTGATTTGTTCGTATCGACTTCATTCGGTTCTCGAAATCGAGCACGCGATCTTTCCATCCAGCCGAAAGAATCTGGTTACGATCGGCACGGCTGGCTTTTGTGGTCGTTCGAACTGCAGGTCGGTGGTCGATTTCCCGCACAGTATCGTAAGCGGCAGCCGATATAATGATGAACCGGCTGGGAATTGTTCTGTTCTTCGACATGATCATCCAGTGCAACTCCGAATAGGAGGCGCTGCTCGCGGTAAGCTCATCAAGGACGGCAAGGACGGCCAACTTGCCCTCGGATACGCAATGCACCAAGTCGCACTGCTCCCAATCGGACATGCGCGCCGGCCTTGCGGCACGACGCCAACACCACGATCTGAGTACGAGAACGTTCCTGCCACATCCCGTGGAATCACCTGAGAGCGGGCGTGAACATCATCAGGCTCAAAATCTCGAACAGGATTTGCGCGCCAGACTGGGCGGTATTCGTCGTCGCGTCATACTGCGGTGCGACTTCGACGACATCTCCGCCGACAATGTTTATTCCCTTCAAGCCGCGGATCAACTGCAGTGCTTCCCGCGTCGTGAGGCCGCCGACCTCCGGCGTACCGGTGCCGGGCGCGAAGCTCGGATCAAGACTGTCGATATCGAACGACAGGTAGGTTTCTTCATCGCCGACAATCGACCTGGCTTTTTCGATGACGGCAGCAATCCCGATGCTCGATACCTCCTCGATATGGATCACCGTCATGCCGGATTCATAGGAGAAGTCCCAGGCGACCTCCGAGGAGCCGCGGATGCCAATCTGGACAGTTCGTCTCGGATCGAGGACGCCATCGAGGACGCTGTTGCGAAACGGCCCGCCGTGATGGAATTTCGTCAGGTCGCTGATGCCTGCCGTGTCGCAGTGCGCATCGATGTGGATCAATCCCACGGGCCGGTTCTTGCCCACGGCCCGCAGGATCGGATGACTGATCGAATGGTCGCCTCCGACGGAAAGTGGCAGAACGCCGGCACCGACGACTTGGTCTATGCGCCGCTCTATATCCTCATGACAGAGATCGAGCCGGTAGCGGCTGCGAAAGGCGACGTCGCCTATGTCCGCCACCCGCAATTCGGTGGAGGGTGAGCAATGGAGTACGTGATTATAAGGGCCGATCCGCTCGATCGACCGAAGCGCTCTTGGCCCAAAGCGGGATCCCGGCCGGTTGGACACACCCATATCCATGGGCATGCCGAGGATCGCGACCTGGAGATCGCCGAAGTCCGGAGATTCACCGTCGATCTGTCTGAAGGGCACGTCCAGAAATGTCGGCATGCCGATATAAGGGGCCGGCCGCTTGCTGACTGCCGGAAAGGCCTGTTTCGCTAAGGTGTCGTCCGTGGCCGAGGCGTATCTTTCACGCAGCTTCTTCAAAATGTCTTCGAATTCCATCGCAGTTTCTTTCCATCGGTAGGCCGGGTCGGGCCACAAGTCCGGATGACGTCGTGCAATCTCAAGCAGCAATGTTTCCGGATACGAACTGGCGGCAACGGGCGCTGACTGGGGCGCCGAACACCTGCTTCGGCGGGCCTTCTTCCTCTATGCGCCCCTCATGCAGGTAGACAACGTGGCTGGATACATCGCGGGCGAACTTCATCTCATGCGTGACGAGCAGCATGGTGCGCCCTTCCTCCGCCAAAGTTCGGATGACACGAAGAACTTCGCCGACCAGTTCCGGGTCGAGGGCGGAGGTGGGCTCATCGAAAAGGATTACCTTCGGCTTCATTGCAAGCGCGCGAGCGATTGCCGCGCGTTGCTGCTGCCCTCCTGACAGATAGGAAGGATATTGGTGCCTCTTTTCATAAAGGCCTACTTTCTGAAGCTGGATCTCGGCGTAGGCCATGGCCTCCTTCTTAGGCATTTTGAGCACATGCACCGGCCCCTCGATCGTATTTTGCAACACGGTTAGGTGTCCCCAGAGATTGAAACTCTGGAACACCATGCCGAGCCGAGCCCGTATCTGCTCCACCTGCCGGGGTGAGGCGGGAACGAGACCGCCTTTGCCCTTTTTGAGGCGGACCTCCTCTCCAGATATCCAAAGTCGTCCTTGAGACGGCACCTCGAGCAGGTTTATACAACGCAGAAAGGTGCTCTTGCCGGAGCCGGAGGCGCCAATCAAGGAGACGACATCGCCTTCCCGGGCGGTCAGCGAAATCCCCTTCAGCACCTCGAGGGCGCCAAAACTTTTGTGCAGCTCGCGCACCGCAACGGCAGCGGTGATTTCAGGCCCGGAGGTCTCGATACCGGAATTGAGCATGGTTGTCCTTTCAATCCGTTCCTTAATCGGTGTGCGGCTCGGATCCCGGCCATTCCAATTGCCTGTCCTGGCTAGTGGAAAACTTCCGATATGAATTTCGTCCTGAGATAGGCTTCCAGACCTTCGCTCCCGCCCTCGGAGCCGTAACCGGAATGATTGATCCCGCCGAAGGGTGTTTCGGGAGCCGAGATCGCCGTGTTGTTGACGCCGACGAGACCGGCTTCCAGTGCGAGTTCAGTCCGCTGGGCCAGCGCGGCATCGCGGGTGAACACGAAAGAGGCCAATCCGTAGGGCGTCGCGTTGGCGCGCTCGATCACGTCGTCGAACTTTGAAAACGCCATGAACGATGCGATCGGACCGAATGGCTCTTCCCGCAGAATGCGCGCGTCTGGCGGCACGTCGGCAAGCACGGTGGGCGCAAAGAAATTGCCCTCCCGCTCCAATCGTTTCCCGCCCGTAACCAGCCGCGCACCCACGCTTTTCGCCTGCTCGACCAGCGATTCGACGGCGGCCAGCCGCCGCTGTGAAATGATCGGACCGACCTGGGTTCCCGGTTGAAGCCCATTGTCGACCTTCAGGCGGGAAGCGCCTTCGGCGAAGCGCACGACGAACCGTTCGTAAATGCTGTCATGCACGTAGAAGCGGGTGGGTGAGGTACAAACCTGACCGGCATTGCGAAACTTCGCGGCCAACAGAACCGGGACCGCTTTGTCGACGTCGGCATCGTGGTGGACAATGACCGGCGCATGGCCGCCCAGTTCCATGGTGCAACGTTTCAGGGTCTCGGCGGCCCGTCTCTGCAGCAGTTTGCCAACAGAAGTCGAACCGGTGAGGGACACCTTGCGGATGCCCGGAGACGCGAGAAGGTAGGCGGAAATCTCATCAGGCACGCCGAAGACCAGTTGCAGGACGCCGTCGGGAAGGCCGGCCTTCTCAAGACATCTGGCAATCGCAACGGCTGTGCCGGGCGTTTCTTCCGATGCCTTGAGGATCAGCGAACACCCGGCGCCAAGTGCGCCGCCAATCTTCCTGATCACGTTCGAGGCGGGGAAGTTCCAGGCCGCGAAGGCGGCCACCGGTCCGACCGGTTCCTTCAGGACGATCTGGCGCTGGTTTTCGATCCGGCCGGGAATGATGCGGCCGTAGGCACGCTTTCCTTCTTCTGCATACCATTGGAGAGCCTCGACCGAGAAACCGATCTCGGCCCTCGCCTCGGCCAGCGGTTTTCCGTTCTCCATCGTCAGGATCGTCGCAATGTGCTCCTTGTCCTGCTCCATCAGCTCAGCGGCGCGGCGCAGAATTTCACAGCGCGTTGCGGCTGACGTTGCCTTCCACACGGCGAAGCCTTTGACGCACGCGTCATGTGCCCTGCGCAGGTCGGCCAGGCTCGCGATCGCAATGCCGGTAAGGACTTGGCCGGTGGCGGGGTTGAGGAGCTCGCAGCTTTTGCCTTCGCTTCCCTGCCGCCAATGGCCATCGATCAATAGTTCGATCTTTTCAGGGAACACGGTGGTGTCTTTGCTTGAACTCATTGGTTTCCATCCGGTCTGGGTAGCAGGGCCGCATTTCATGCGACTCGACTGTCAATGAAATTCTGTGGTCCCTCGGGTTTCGCCGCGTGGCCCGGGCCACCTCGCAGATGAGGCGACAGCCACCATTCGAGCGCTTGCACCAGTCGCGTGGTGACGAAGGCGAGGACCAGGTAGAGGGCGGCGGCACAGACGAAGACCTCCACCGCGCGAAATGTCTCGGAAATCAGCTTGTAGGCTATGCCGGTGATTTCCATCATCGTCACGATCGATGTCAGCGAGGTCGCCTTGGTCATCAGGATGATCTCGTTCGCATAGGCGGGAAGCGCCTGTCGAATGGCGATCGGGAACACGATGCGTCGAAAAAGCACGAAGCGGGACATTCCGCAGGCGCGCCCGGCCTCGATCATCGGGAGCGGCACCGATTGCAGACCGCCCCGGAAGATCTCGCTCGTATAGGCGGTCGTGTTGAGCGTGAGCGCCAGGATGGCGCACCAGTAAGGCTCCCGAAAGAACCACCACAGGCCAATCTCTTTCAACGTGGCGTGGAACTGACCAAGCCCGTAATAGATCAGGAAGATCTGCACCAGGAGTGGCGTGCCGCGGAATATGAAGACATAGCCCCGGGCCATCGCTTGGATCGCGACGTGGCGGGACATGCACATGAACGCCACGAGCAGGCCAAACATCACACCCGCACTCGTTGCGATAGAGACCAGTTCTATCGTTAACGGCAAGCCGGCCAGGAGATCCAGAAAGGCGTCGGCCATGAAGGAGATGTCCATCAGGCCCTCCGCAATCCACGTAGGGAATGCTGCTCGGCACGCCGGAAGCTGCAGCCGGAAACCGCCGTGATCGCGAGATAGAGACAGCCGGCTACGACGTAGAAGAAGAAGGGCTTGAAGGTGGAGTTGGCCGCCATCTGCGATTGGCGCAGAATTTCCACAAGGCCTATGACCGATACCAACGCCGATTCCTTCAGGGTCAGTTGCCAGATATTGGCCAGGCCGGGCACCGCATAGCCCAGAACCTGTGGCGCTATGATGCGGCGGAACATGAGAAAAGGGCTCATCCCGATGGCTCTGGCAGCCTCTATCTGGCCGCGATCAAGAACGCTGTAGGCGCCACGGAAGATTTCCGCCTGGTACGCGCCGGAAATGACGCCAAGAGCCAGAATGCCGATGAGGAAGCGCGGCAATTCGATAAAGCCGCGTGTGCCGCACAATCCCGGCGTCACCGCCGAAGGCTGCAGGAGCCCGAGAAGAAGGCCCCCATCGCTGCACCAGAAAGATACGGCGCCGCCGAGTAGCTGGCTTAGGCCGAAATAGAAAAGATAGATGACCAGCAGGTCCGGCACGCCACGCAATACGGTCGTGTACAGATCGGCCGCCACAAGGACAATTCGGCTTTTCGACAGCTTCGCCCGTGCCACGGCGACGCCGATGACGGTTCCGATCAGAAAGCCGCAGACGGCGAGGGCAATCGTCATAGCGGTGGCCAGCAGCATCGCCTTGCCCCAGCCATTAGGCCCGAAACCGATGATTTCGAAGGCGGACGGGGTCATCTATCACGTTCTCCGAACAGGCTGGGCCATGTCATCGCCGGGCGCTCCCTCACGTCCGGCGACGTGGGGACAAACGCGGCGACCTGCCCGCCCTCGCACCAAGCCCACAGGACGAGCAGCGAGCGCCGCACGCCGCTTGTCGAACAAGCCGCTCTACTGCTTTGGCGTCAGGCTAAAACCGAACCACTTCTGCGACAGTTCCTCGATCGTTCCGTCCGCAACGGCCGCCGTGATGGCGGCGTCGAACTTCTCCTTGAGATCCGGGTCGGTCTTGCGCAACCCGACCGCGATTCCCCGCCCCATCAGGTCCCCGTAAATCCCTGCCCCAGCGACAACGAAATTGTTGAACTCAGGCCGCTTGAAAGTGGAGACTAAGGCTGCCTGAGCGGCAAAGATAGCATCTATCCGGCCCGCCGACAGATCGAGGTCATGCTGCTCGGTGGTCTTGTATCCGCGCAGGACGAAGACACCCTTGAGGTACTTTTCGAAGAAGTCGTCAATGATCGTGCCGCCCTGGAAACCGATCGTCTTGTCCTTGAGGAGCGGCTTCCATTGTTCGATGGTGGCCTTCACCGCTTCGGCGTCGTCTTTCAGGTTGAGGATTTCGCCTGTCCCGGCGAGGCCGGCAAGTGGACTGTCCTTCGGTACACCGAAACTCGCCGCCGAAATTGCATATGGACGCGAGAAGTCAATCGCCTTCAGTCGGTTGTCGGTGATATTCATGCCGGCCATGATGGCATCGTACTTGCCGCCGTTCAGGGCGGGGATAATTCCATCCCAGTCCTGCGAGACGATCTCGCATTTCGCGTTCATACGCTCGCATAGCTTGTAGGCCAGGTCGATCTCGAAACCGATGACCTTGCCGTTGGCGTCCATGAAATTCCAAGGCTTGTAAGCGCCTTCGGTTCCGATCCGGATCGTGTCCCATTTGTCCTCGGCTTGGGCCGCGCTTGCACCAATCGCCGCGCCGAGGATTGCAACTTTCAACAGGTTCGAGAACTTCATTACCCTCCCCTTCCCTTGCGGGTTCCTTTTGTTGAAGCGTGCCTGCGCCGGATTTGCCAATCGACGTTGCGGCCGCTCACTGTGTCGCTACGTTACGCGACCTAGAGGGTAGGAGTAATGATGAACCAGCGGGTGATTGTTCTGATCTCCGACATAATCGGCCTTCACCGGACTGGTCTCGCGGAGATTACATAGTGGGCTTGGGCAAGAATGTACGAAAATGGAAATAATCAACCCAAGATCGATAATAGACTTTCCCGCTTCGGCCGGCCCATGGTGAAGGCCTTCGAAGCCGCGTGAAGCAAGCGCAGAGCGCTCCGGTTCCATGCGAACTCGTGGAGCCGGAAGGAGCGGGAAGTGCCACATTCTGAAACTAGACTGCTCGCGGAGTGGATCGCGACGATGAGGCTGGACGATGTCCCGTCCGAGGTCGTCCAGCACGCCAAGACATGCATTCTCGACAGCATCGGCTGCATGATCGCGGGAAGCGCGACCCCCGCCTGCGTTACAATCCTCAACGTGCTCGGCAGACATGGCGCCGGCGACACGATCGTGCCGGGATCCGGCAAGACGTTGGCTCTGCCCAGTGCCGCCTATCTCAACGCTCAGGCAGCGAATGCGCTGGATTTCGACGATTCCTTCCGCTCGGGCGCGCCGTCTCATCCGGGCGCCACGGTGGTGCCGCCAGCCTTGGCGATCGGCCAGGATCGTTCGGCTGCAGGCGATGATTTCATTCGAGCCGTCATAGCCGGATACGAAGTCTCCTTACGCATCGGGCGTGCGGTGCAACCAAGCCCTGAACGCAAGCAGGCAGTTTACGGGTTCTCCACCTGGCAGATTTTCGGCGCTGTCTCAGCGGCTTGCTCTTTGCTCGGCCTGTCGGCCGACCAGGTCGTAAATGCCCTCGGCCTTGCCGCCGTGCACGCTCCCGTCCCCAGCCTCCGCAAACTCGGCACGGGCGAGCCCCCGCCCTACCCCTGGATCAAGAACACCTACGGCGCCGCCAGCGAAATGGGTCTGCTTGCGGCGCTTCTTGCCGCTGAAGGATATGTCGGCAGCCGTAGCATCTTCGAGGGAGATCAGGGCTTCTGGATCATGAGCGGGTCCGACCGCTACCGCCCGGAGTTGATGACCGAAGGTCTCGGGCGTGACTGGCTGCTTCGCGACGTCGGCTTCAAGCATTACGGGTGCTGCCGCTGGACCCACACGATGCTCGACGCGCTTCACGACTGCGCTGGCAATGCGAAACCCGCCGACATCCAGTCCGTGGACGTTTACGGTTTCAAGGAACTGTATCAACTACAGGGCAATCCGCCTGGCTCCGTCATCGACGCGCAGTTTCATGCCCCGCATGTCGCCGCGCTCGAATTGCTGGGCCGATCGCCGGCGCAAGGCCTGTTCGAATCGGATCTGTCCGATCCACAGGTCGCGACTCTCAGGGACAAGGTGGGTCTGCATCACGAGCCGGCAGCGGACGAACCTTATTATCAGCGGGGTGTCCTGCCCGTGCGCGTCGTGGTCCGCTTGCGGAATGGCAGCGAACGTTCGGTTTTCCGCGAGAACCCTACAGGCAGCGCAGCCGCGGGCGGTTACCCCCGCGAGGCGATCGAGGCCAAGTATCTTCGGCTTTCCTCGAGCGCTTTGGGCCAGCAGCGTGCGGCATCGAGCATGGCGGCTCTCAGTGACATCGAGAACCGTCCGCTATCGGCCGTCCTGCCCCTCATTGCCTGATCCCATTTTAGTCGCACGGAGCTTTCATGTCTGAAATGAACCTACACGAGTCCGCAATCGTCTTTGACGGGCTCGTCGTTGCTCAATGGAGCAGGCAAACCTTCGAACATATGAGGAAAGGCGGCCTGACGGCTGCAAATTGTACCATCTGCATATGGGAAGGCTTTCGTGACACCATGACCAACATCGCCCTATGGCGAAAGTGGTTTGAGGAGCACAGCGACATCATCATGCCGGCACGGACGGTCGCCGACATTCGCGGGGCAAAGGCGCTGGGCAAGGTGGGCATCGTCCTGGGCTGGCAGAATTCCTGTGGCATCGAGGACGACATCCGCCTTCTGCCGCTTTTCAAGGACCTTGGCGTCGGCTTCATCCAATTGACCTACAACACACAGAACTATGTGGGTGCGGGTTGCTGGGAAAAGCAGGATTCGGGCCTGTCGAGTTTCGGGCGGCATTTCATTGCCGAGGCGAACCGGCTCGGGATCGCGATCGATCTTTCCCACGTCGCGAGCCGGACGGCGAGCGAAGCGATCGCCGCCTCCACGAAGCCGTGCACCTATACGCATGTTTGCCCGGCCGGACTCTACGCGCATCCACGCAACAAGACCGACGAGCAGCTGCGCGAGATCGTGGACCGCGGCGGCTTTGTCGGCATGGCCACCTATGCGCCTTTCATGCGCAGCGGCGCAGACTCCACAGTCGAGGATTGCATCGACACGTTCGAATACGTCCTGAATGTCTGTGGCGAAGAGAATGTCGGCATCGGTACCGACTCGACCGAAGGTCAGGACGAAGCCTTTTTCGAATGGATACGCAAGGACAAGGGAACCGGCCGCCAGATGGTTCCAGCCAAGGGAACCGCGGCGTTCGTCAAGGGACTGGAGACGCTGGCCGACTATCCCTCGCTGACGATGGCGATGGAGCGGCGCGGCTGGTCCGAGAGCAGGATAAGGGCGGTTCTGGGAGAGAACTGGCTGCGCTTTCTCGATGAGGTATGGCAACCGGCCTCGCCCAGCGATCATGGCAGCCGCCAGAACGATCAGATGCTCGCGAGCCAGCTATGACAGACGGGTCACACCTACATGAAAGCCGCCCGAACGACACAGAGGCGTTCTGGATGCCGTTCACGCCCATGCGGGAGTTCCAGCGCAACCCCCTGATCTTCACGGGGGCGGAGGGCATGTTCTATATCCGCGCGGATGGTCGCCGCGTCCTCGATGGAGCCGCCGGCCTTTGGTGCGTCAACGCCGGCCACGGCCATCCCCGGATCGTCGAAGCCATCCGTACGGCGGCCACGCGGCTCGATTTCGTATCTTCGTTCAAGATGACGCATCCGGACGCGGTCACCTATGCGCGGCGGTTGCGGGACTTTGCCCCGGCCGGCCTCGACCATGTATTCTTCGTCAACTCGGGCTCCGAGGCGGTCGACTCGGCGCTCAAGATTGCGCGCGGCTACCATCACGCCCGCGGCGATGCGGCTCGTACGAAACTCATCGGCAGGGCCAAAGGCTATCATGGCATGGGTTTCGGCGGGCTCTCCGTCTCTGGGATCGGTCGCTACAAGCGGGGTTTCGGCCCTCTGCTTGCCGATACAGCTCACCTTTCCCTGCCATATGATCGTGAGGTCATGGGCTTTTCGAACGGACAGCCAGAGGAAGGCGCTCACCATGCCGATGAACTCGAGGCACTCCTTCAGGTCCAGGACCCGACCACCGTCGCGGCCGTCATCGTCGAACCGGTTATCGGGTCCGGCGGCGTCTATCCGCCGCCGAAGGGCTACCTCGAGACGCTCCGCGCCATATGCGACCGGCATGGCATTCTCCTTGTCTTCGATGAGGTCGTAACCGGCTTCGGCCGTCTGGGAGCGCCGTTCGCGGCGCAGGCCTTCGGTGTCAAGCCAGACATCTTGACCTGCGCCAAGGGAATGACGAACGGCGCGGTGCCGATGGGCGGCGTGATCGTCGCCAATCATGTCTATGACGCGTTCATGAGCGGCCCTCCCGACCTCGTCGAACTGTTCCACGGCTACACCTATTCGGCCCACCCGCTCGCGTGTGCTGCCGGAATTGCCGTCATGGACGTGTTCGAGGAAACTGGTCTCGTTGACCAGGCAGCGGAGATATCCCCGGTCTGGCGGGCTCGAACGCTTGCCCTGAAAGGCAAGCCGTTCGTCGCGGATATCCGCACGATCGGTCTTCTCGGCCTCGTCGAAATCGAGCCACGGCCGGGCGAACCCGGAGCCCGAGGGACCGCCTGCGCACAGTTTTGTCTGGAGCATGGTGTGCTTGTTCGCGGCTCGGGCGACATGCTTGTGCTCTCGCCGCCCCTCATCATCTCGCAGGATCAGATAGAGCTCATCATGGCAACGATAGAAGCCGCGCTGGAGAACGTCCGCTGAGCGTCCGCGGGTGCGGTCGTCGTGCCGCCCCTTACCGATACCGCCATTGTCGTTACCTTCACGTTGGGAAGATCATCCCATTCGTTCGGAAGCAAAGGATCCCGGAGAGGCCGGGAAAACCACGGTTTTCTCGCCGTTGAGAAAGACGCGCCTTTGGGCATGGGCGTGAACGGCACGGGCCAGCACTTGGCTTTCCACGTCGCGCCCCAGGCTGACATAGTCGTCGGACGACTGGGCATGCGTCACGCGGATCGTGTCCTGCTCGATGATGGGGCCTTCGTCGAGATCAGCCGTCACATAATGAGACGTGGCACCGATCAGCTTCACACCGCGCTCGAACGCCTGTTTGTAAGGGTTCGCCCCCTTGAAGGAAGGCAGGAACGAGTGATGGATATTGATGATGCGTCCTGACATTTTCCGGCACATCTCGTCCGACAGGATCTGCATGTAGCGCGCCAGGACGATCAGTTCCGCGCCCGCCCTCTCGACGATGCGCATTTGTTCCGCTTCCGCCTGCGGCTTGTTTTCCTTCGTCACGTTGATGCAGTGGAAGGGAATGTCCTGGTTCACGACCACTTTCTGGTAGTCCATGTGGTTAGAGATAACGCCGACAACCTCGATCGGCATAGCTCCGATGCGCGACCGATAAAGCAGGTCGTTGAGGCAGTGCCCGAAGCGCGACACCATCACCACGACCTTCATCTTTTCGCCCTCCTTGTAGAAGGCCCAGGTCATGCCGAAGCCTTCGGCCGTTGGCGTGAAGCCCTCACGCAATTGATCGAGATCGACGCCGTTCTCGCTGACGAAACGGATTCTCATGAAGAAACGCCCGGTCTCGTCGTCGTCGAATTGAGCGCTGTCGGTGATGTTGAAGCCGTTCTTGGCGAGAAATCCAGCGATCGCGGCGACAATGCCGCGGCGGGATGAGCAGGTCACGGTCAGGATGTACTTTGTCATGTTATTCTCGGGTGGAATGAGGCCTGGCTCAGCCGGCCATGTGTAGGAATTTTCTCGCGCCGCTTAGTCAGACAAGAGGCTCTCAACCCCCTCTGCGCTCATCCCTGCTTTACAGCGATACGCGATCTGGCGGTTTCGAGTGCATGCCACAGCGCCTCGGCAAAGGAACGCATGCCGAGGATGGCTAAGTGGTCAGCCGCACGGCGGATGATATATACGCTCTGGTGCTCAAGGCCGGTCCGGAGGGCGCGACCGGCCTGCAGCTCGACCGGGTCGATGTTCACGAGCTTGGCCAGGAGCGCAATGATCGACGCGTCTCCGCTGCTGGAGCGGATTTCGTATGCAACGAAGCCGTCTGTCTGCTCGGTCACGGAGCAGCCCGGACAACGTGTTGCCAACTCGGCGGCGAAATCGCTTTCGGCTTGCCCGTCCGCCCCGATCATCCATTGGTCCGGCGCAATCCAGAATGCGCAGACCGGTCCCGCGCCGGTCCAGCGACCCGGCGCGGGCAAGGCAAGATCGAACGGGGTCGGGCGAACCGCGCCTCTGCGCAAAGCCAGGGACGCCAGTGCGAGGCCGGGGTTTTCCTCTATTGTCAGCGTGCCGCGAAGCAGGGTGCGGGCGCTATCGGCTCCGAGAGCCGTGAAAGCATCAAGATCAGCCACGGAGACGGTCTCCTTCCGGATCGACGAATTGAGGCGAAACGACCCGTAGCCGGACCGACTGCCCCTCGAGCGGATTGGCTGCCGCGATCACCTCGCCCCGCCGAGCGTTTCCGTTGGCAAGGAAGCCAAGCCCGATGAACGATCCGACATGAGGCGAGAAACAGGCCGACGTTATCCACCCTTCATCGTTCTCGGTCACTTGTCGCGCGCCCTCGCTGAAAAGATGCGATCCGGCGGCGACCGGTTCGGCACGGTTCACCGGTTGCAGCCCGACCAGCATCCGCGTGTCTGCCAAAAGCCCCTCGCGCCGCGACATTACCGCGCCGATGGCGTCTTTCTTAGCCGACACCATCCGCCCCACGCCCAGCATCTGCGCGGTTGTCTGCCCGTTGATTTCGTTACCAGCGGCGTGGCCCTTTTCGATGCGCAACACACCCAGCGCCTCGGTGCCGTATGCCGTGGCGCCAAGGTCTTTTCCAAGCTCCATCAGCCGCCCGATCAGCGCATTGCCGTAGCGGGAAGGCACCGCGACTTCATAAGCGAGTTCCCCCGAGAAGGAGATGCGGAACAGCCTGGCGCGAAGGCCGCGGCAGATTGTCAGGCCTGTGCAAGCCATGAAGGGAAATGCGTCGTTCGACATGTCGGCATCGTCGACCACCCGTTGCAGAAGCCGGCGCGCGTTAGGTCCGGCCACGGAGAATTGCGCCCACGCATCTGTCGTGGAGATCAGTTGGACGTCGAGTTCCGGCCAGAGGCATTGGCGGGCGAACTCCATGTGACGATAGACCGGACCGGCCTGCGCCGTGGTCGTTGTGACCACGTAGTGATCTTCGGCGACACGTGCGCAGGTGCCGTCATCGTAGACGTGACCGTCCTCGCGCAACATCAGCCCATAGCGCACCCTGCCGACTTTCAGGCTCCTCATTGCGTTGCAATAAAGCCGGTCGAGGAACTCGGGGGCATCGGCGCCCTGGACCTCGACCTTTCCAAGCGTGGACACATCGCAGACACCGACACCCTTGCGCGTGGCCAGCACCTCGCGATCGACGGATTGACGCCAATGGGTCTCGCCAGGCTGGGGGAAATACTGCGCACGCATCCATTGGCCCGCCTCGACGAAGACGGCGCCTTGCCGCCTTGCCCATTCGTGGCTGGGTGTGAGGCGGCGAGGACGGAAACGCGGCCCCGTGTCGCCGCCGCCCAGTACCGATAGCGAAATCGGCGTATAGGGCGGACGAAATACGGTGGTTCCCGTTTCCGCGATCCGCTTGCCGGTAAGCTGCGCCATCACAGCAACTGCCGTGACGCTTGCCGTCTTGCCCTGATCGGTGGCCATCCCAAGCGTGGTCCAGCGTTTCAGGTGCTCAACCGGACGCATGTTTTCCTGATGCGCGAGCTGGATATCCTTGACCGTCACGTCGTTCTGGAAATCCACCCAGGCACGGCCCTTGCCGGGAACATGCCAGAGCGGCATCAGGTTCAGACTTACCTCTTCTGCTTGCGGCAGGTCCGCTGCGCGGGCTTTGATGCCAAGCATGTCAAGTGCAGCAACGGCTGCTTCTGCGCCCGAAGCCAATGCCGCCGCCAAGCCATCCTTGCCGGCCGCCGCCCCGGCAATGACCATTCCCTTTGGAGCGTCGCTGCCGGCGAGGAAAATTTCCCGGCTTTCATCCCACAGCGGCCGGCCACGATGATGCGAGGCAAGATGTACGTTTGGATTCCAGCCGCCGGAGACGCCGAGCGCACCGCATGCTATGCGTTCCCGGCTGCCGTCATCCTTGACCGCCTCCACAGACGTCAGGCCGAGGCGGCCCCTGGTGTCGCCGATCACTGCTCCGGCGATCAGGCGGTAGTCGCCCCGGGCATCGACGCGTGGACGGCAATCCACGACCGCGGCGATCTCGACTCCCTTCGCAAGGAGGTCGAGAGCCGTGCGATGGCCGTCGTCGTTGTTGGTGAAGACGGCAACCCGACCGGCGGGGCTGACGGCCCACCGGTTGGCGTAGGCGCGCAACGCCCCCGCCAACATCACGCCGGGGCGATCGTTGTTCCTGAACGGAATGTGACGCTCGGTAGCGCCGCTCGCCAGCACTACCTTCTTCGCCGTTATGCGCCATAAGGACTGGCGGGGAAGCGGACCAGGTTCCGCCAGATGGTCGGCCACGCGCTCCACAGCACCATAGACGCCATGGTCGAACGCGCCGAAGACCGTGGTCCTGCGCATCACTTGGGCATTGGGCAGGCTTTCCAGTTCTGCCTCGACGGCGTCGATCCAGTCGGTCGCTGGAGCATCGTCCAGCAAATGGCTTTCCGCCAGAAGCCTGCCGCCGAGCCGATGGTCTTCATCGGCGAGAATGACTCGCGCCCCTGTGCGCGCCGCAGTCAGTGCCGCTGCGAGCCCGGCAGCGCCGCTACCTACAACCAGAAGGTCGCAATGAAGGAAACCCTTGTCGTAGCAGTCCGGATCGGGCTCCATCGACAGGCGGCCGAGGCCGGCCGCCCTGCGGATCGCCGGCTCGTAGAGCTTTTCCCAGAGCCCCTTCGGCCACATGAAGGTCTTGTAGTAGAAACCGGCTGTCAGGAAGGGGGCGGCAAGATCGTTCGCCGCCAGAGCGTCGAACCTCAGCGACGGCCAGCGGTTCTGACTTCTCGCCTCAAGACCATCGAACAGTTCGATCACGGTCGCGCGGGTGTTCGGTTCGCGCCGCGCACCCGAGCGCAGTTCGACCAGCGCATTCGGCTCGTCAGAGCCTGCCGAAAGGGCACCGCGCGGCCGATGGTATTTGAAGCTACGCCCCATCAAGCGCACATCGGTCGCCATAAGCGCCGAGGCAAGCGTGTCGCCCGGATGGCCTCGATATTCCTTGCCATCGAAGGTGAAGCGCAGCGTCCGGCTGCGGTCGATCAATCCGCCCGAGAGTCTCACCGATCGCCCCCGCGGGTCGCCAAGGCCACATCGCGAGCGAGCTCGGCGCTCAAAATCTCATGCGTGAGCGTGTCACGAGTGACGACCAGCCAACTCCGGTCTCCCTGCTCGTGGAACCAGAGTTCCCGGTGCATGCCGGCAGGATTGTCGCGCAGATAGACGTAGTCGAAGAAGGCTTCCGCAGCGTTTTCAACCATGCCGTCCGGGCGGTTCAGGAGCGAGGCGTCGCCGAGATAGGTGAATTCCTGCGCATCGCGCGGGCCAAGGAGAGGGTGCGGTATCAGCATTCACTTCGCCTCAGTGCAGGTTCGGTTGGGCGCCGGCGCCCTTTTCGTCGATCAGATAGCCGCGCTCGAAGCGATCCAGTCGATAGGCTTCAGCGGTCTTGTGAGGAGTGTCGGTGGCGAGCAGCTGCGCGAAGGCATAACCGCTTGCCGGCGTGGCCTTGAAGCCGCCATAGCACCAGCCGGCATTGAGGTAGAGACCTTCGATGTGGGTGCGGTCGATGATCGGCGATCCGTCCATCGACATATCCACGATGCCGCCCCACATGCGCAGGAGCCGCGCACGCCCGATCATCGGCATGATCGCCATTCCACCCTCGGCGACATCCTCGATCACGGGCAGGTTGCCGCGCTGTGCGTAGGAATTATAGCCGTCGATGTCCCCACCAAAGACGAGACCGCCCTTGTCGGACTGGCTGACATAGAAGTGGCCGGCACCGAAGGTGATAACCCCCGGTATGGTCGGCTTCAGGCCTTCGGACACAAATGCCTGAAGAACGTGGCTTTCTACCGGGAGGCGCATCCCGGCCCGCGCCATGATGCGCCCGGTGGAGCCGGCGACGGCAACACCGACCTTGCCGGCTCCAATATAGCCGAGCGAGGTTTCGAGCCCCCTGATGCGACCGTTTTCGATGTCGAATCCGGTGACCTCGCAGTTCTGTAGGAGGTCCACTCCGGCGCCGTCGGCGCCGCGGGCATAACCCCAGGCGACGCCGTCATGCCGCGCGGTGCCGGCACGGCGCTGAAGAAGCCCGCCCTTGATCGGGAAGCGCGCGTTGTCGAAGTTAAGGAATGGAACCATCTCGCGCAAACGGCCCTGGTCGAGCAATTCCGCATCGGCGCCCGCGAGCAGCATCGCGTTGCCGCGCCGGCGAAAGGCATCGCGCTGGGCGTCGGTGTGGAAGAGATTGACGATGCCGCGCTGGCTAACCATGGCATTGAAGTTGAGTTCCCGCTCAAGGCCCTCCCAAAGCTTCATCGAGAATTCGTAGAAGGGCTCGTTGCCGGGCAGGAGATAGTTGGAACGGATGATGGTGGTGTTGCGGCCGATATTGCCGGACCCCAGCCATCCCTTTTCCAGGACGGCGATCCTGGTCTTGCCGAAGGTTTTCGCCAGATAATAGGCCGTGGCCAGCCCATGACCTCCGCCGCCCACGATCACATAGTCGTAACTCGCCTGCGGCGAAGGGTTGCGCCACATCGGGCGCCAGCCTCGATGTCCCGTAAGCGCCTCTTTCAGAATGCGCAAAGCCGAATAACGCAAGCCACCGGTCCTCGATCAGAATAGTGCCTCAATCCTTAGCGGACCTGCGAGATATCGATTGACTGGGGCGGACAGTTTATTGTCTATTTCGGCCATCCTGTGTGTCGAGGGGGTTTGCCATGGATGCCAATCCGGCGCCGAAACTGATCGGATTCATTCTGACGCCGGGCTACGCGCTGATGTCGCTCGCCTCGGCGGTGGAACCGCTGCGCGCCGCCAGCCATCTGGCCGGCCGTACGCTTTACCGCAGCAGCTTCTATTCCGTCGAAGGTGGCTTCATGCCCTCCACCGCCGGCGGCGGGTTCAATACCGCTCCCCTGTCCACGCTCGAGCGCTGGGAGAACGGCGCGAAGCTCGATCTGGTGTTCGTGGTCGCCGGTGGTAATCCCATGCTTTATGAAAGTCCTGCGCTGATGCGCAGCCTGCGTTTACTCGGTCACAAACATGTCAGGCTCGGAGGCATCTCAGGCGGAGCGGCGATCCTCGCAAGAGGAGGGCTTTTGTCGGGCCGGCGCTTCACCGTGCATTGGGCACATATCGGACCGCTGGCGGAATTTGACCCCGAGTTGCTGATCGAGCGGGCACTCTATGTCATCGACCGGGATCGTTATACCTGTGCGGGTGGTGTCGCCGCACTTGACATGATGTGCGCCCTGATCGCGCAGGAGCATGGCTCGACATTGGCCCGCGATGTCAGCGACTGGTTCATTCATCCGCGTGTGCGCAAGGCGGACGAGCTCCAGCAAGGCGGAGCCGCGCGCACGCCCGACATGCCTCATCCGATGCTGCGCGCAGCGTTGGATCTGATGAGCAGCCATCTGGCGGACCCGCTTTCCAACGGACAGGTCGCCGGGCTGGTCGGCGGCAGCGAGCGCCAACTCCAGAGGCTGTTCACCATCCATTTCGGCATGTCGATGATGGCGTTCTACCGTGATCTTAGGCTGGCCAAGGCCGACGAACTCTTGCAGCAAAGCACGCTGTCGATTCTGGAGATCGCCGTGTTAACCGGCTTTGCGAGCACGGCGCATCTTTCGCGCTGTTTTGCGGCGCGCTACGGGATGCCGCCGGGGCGCAGAAGGAAAGCGAAACAGCCGCGCGAAGCCTGACGTGGAGCCGATGTAAAATCGCTGGCTCCGTAGGGGATGCGTCACCCCGTCTTCTTCGAGAAGCTTGCGGCGATATCGATGAACGCCTGCATATGGCTTGACGGCGCCTCTGCAACCCATGCAAGCGCGAGATCGACAACCGCAGGGATCTGGGCGAGCGGACTGAACACGATTTCGGGCTGCATAAGACGCGATACCCATTCGGGCAGGATGGCAATGCCCAGCCCGGCGGCTACCATGGCGAGCATCGAATATGTGTCCTGTGCTTCGAAAACGACGCGCGGCTTGAACCCGGCGCGATGCAGATATCCCTGCACATGCTCCTGGAACTCGACCCCAGGCAACGGCGCATATTGGATGAAATCCTCACCCGCCAGATCCTCGAGCATCATCGGAACACGACCGGCAAGATTGTGACGGCGTGGGATGGCAGCCACCACCCGCTCCGAGCTCAACGCCAATGTAGAAAGGCGACGCGTATGAACCGGCAGGCGCAGCAGGCCGAAATCGAGCTGACCGACAAGGAGATCGGAGATCTGGCTCCCGGTTTCTCCATAGACCGGCGCCACGAATACATCTGGACGACTTTCGTGAAACGTTCGAAGCAGCCAGGGCAGGACTTCAAAGGACGCAGCCGGCGTGAAGCCGATGCGCAGGTGACCGCTGCGGCCCGCAGCAACCAGCCGTGTTGACGCAACCGCTTCATCGACCTGCGCCAAGACATATCTGGCGCGCTCAAGGAAATGGGCGCCCGCCGCAGTCAATTTAACTGACCGTGTCGTGCGGTCGAAAAGCTTGACGTCCAGCCGCTCCTCCAACTGGCGTATTTGAGCGCTTAGATGCGGTTGCGCCATCCGCAGCTTCTCTGCCGCCCGCCGGAAATGCAGTTCCTCGGCGACCGCCGCGAAAGTCCGCAAGTCGCGCGTTCCAACAGCATCATTCATACGCGATACCGATCAATTCGCCTCGATAATTTATTAGACATGGTATTATTATTCATGTCTCATTTAAAGCGGCAGGGGAAGCGGCCGGTTAGAGGTCGAACAGGTCGGATAAAATATGGCTAGCTTGAACAGTTACAGCGGGGCTGACAAAGCAGCCGTCTCGCTTCAAGGCGTGAGCCGAGAATTCGGCAAGGTGGTAGCCGTCGACGACTTCAGCCTGGACGTCGCTCCGGGAGAATTCCTGTCGCTCGTGGGCCCCTCCGGGTCTGGCAAGACGACAGTGCTGATGATGCTGGCAGGATTCGAACGGCCCGGTTCTGGGCGCTTATATGTCGACGGGCGTGACATTACCAATCTGGCTCCCAATCATCGCAGTATCGGGATGGTCTTCCAGAAATACGCTCTGTTTCCGCATCGTACCGTGGCGGAGAACATTGCATTCCCGTTGCGCATGCGTGGCATCGGGCGTGCAGAGCGGGAGCGTCGTGTCAAAGAAGCTCTCGCGGCGGTCAAGCTCGAAGGTTATGGCGAGCGCATGCCGGCGCAACTATCGGGTGGCCAGCAGCAACGAGTGGCCCTGGCACGAGCGGTTGTCTTCGAACCGCCGGTGATCCTTATGGACGAGCCGTTGGGGGCGCTGGACAAGAAGCTTCGCCAGCATATGCAGATCGAATTGAAGGAGCTGCAAGGGCGCCTGAATGCGACCGTGATATTTGTCACGCACGATCAGGAAGAGGCGCTCACCATGTCCGATCGTATCGCCATCCTCGATCGCGGACGGCTCGTCCAGGTCGGGTCTCCCCGCGAGCTATATCAGGAGCCGGCCACGGCCTTTGTGGCCGACTTCGTCGGCGACATGAATTTCATCTCGGCGAAGATCGTCGCCGCCGAGGCGAATGGGAACTTGGCGACAGTCGGCGGCCGCACAATTCCCGTTCATGCCCGAAATACCTCGCCGGCGAATGATCACGGGCTTGTCCATCTGGCAGTGCGGCCAGAGCATCTGGTGGTTTCCCCCGGCTCATCGCCCGAAGGGTTGATCGGAACGGTCGATCGGTTGATCTTCCAGGGATCTTCTCTATCGATCCTGATCGCGCTTCCCGACGCCGGCCGGATTCGCGCCCAGGTAGACCCGCAATCGCCATTGGCGGAGCTGTCGACAGGTGCGCCTGTGACCATAAACTGGTCGCCGGAACGCGCCCATGTCTTCCCGAAGGCGCACGCGACTTCATGAGCACGATAGCTTTGTCCGAAGGCCGCGCAGATCCATCGATCGAGACCGGAGCAGCGGAGATATCCGGCCATCACGGTAGCCTCAGCCGCCGCACATCGCTGCTGCTTATCGCGCCGCTCGGCATTCTCCTGGCGGCGGTGTTCTTCCTGCCGATCGCGAATTTCCTGCTGCGCAGCGTATTCGATCCGGATCTGACGTTGTCGCACTATGCCAGCCTGTTCGCAGAACCGCTCTACCTGCGCATACTACTGCGAACGCTGTGGATCGCTCTGGCGACCACGGGGCTCACGCTCGTCCTTGGATATCCCATCGCACTCCTGATGACGCGGCTTAACGGGGTTTGGGCAGCGGCAGTGAGCTTGTGCGTAGTCATCCCACTCTGGACATCCGTGCTGGTGCGATCCTACGCGTGGATCGTGCTCCTGCAGCGTAACGGCCTTGTCAACCAGGGGCTTCAGCAACTCGGTTTGATCGAGCGGCCGCTGCAACTGCTGCATACGGACGGAGCGGTCCTCATCGCCATGACGCAAGTGCTGCTGCCATTCATGGTGCTGCCGGTCTACGCCACGCTGCGCAACATCTCTCCCGATCTCGTCCGGGCTGCGCACAATCTGGGAGCCGGCCGGTTCCGCGCCTTCCTGGCGATAACGGTACCATTGAGCCTGCCCGGCGCGGCCGCCGGGGCAGTTATGATCTTCGTGCTTGCTCTCGGGTTTTACATCACGCCCGCTCTCGTCGGCGGCCCACGCACATTGATGATCGCGACGCTGATCTCGCAGCAGGCTACCGAGCTGTCCAATTGGCCATTCGCAGCGGCGCTGTCGGTCGTTCTTCTTCTGATGTCACTGTGCGTGACCTTGGCATTCAAGCGCCTGCTTGGCGTCGACCGGATTGTGCATCATGGCTGAGACGCTTGGCAGATGGATAGGACGGTCGGCTATCGGTCTCCTGGTCGGCTTCATCCTCGCCCTTCTCATCGTGCCGACATTGCTGGTTATTCCCATGTCGGTCAGTTCGACGTCGTATCTGCGCCTGCCGCCATCGGGTTTTTCGCTGCGCTGGTACCAGGCCTATTTCCAGGACGCGGAGTGGATGGCCGCCACCTGGTTCTCGCTGAAGATCGCGACCTTGACGACCGTCACGGCGACGATCATCGGCGTCATGGCTTCCGTGGCTCTGGTTCGAGGGCGCATACCTGCGCGGGAAACGGTTCAGGCACTCATCCTCGCGCCACTGATCGTGCCGCATATCATCGTGGCACTGGCGCTCTATCTGCAATTCGCGCCGCTGCATCTGGTTGGCTCCACGACAGGCTTTGTACTTGCTCACACTGCGCTGGCGGTTCCTTATGTGGTCCTGATCGTCTCGGCTGCGTTGACCCGCCTCGACAAGTCTCTCGAGATGGCCGCGCTCAGCCTTGGAGCGTCGCCCTTGCGCGCCTTCTTCGAGGTAACCGCACCTTTGACGGCACCGGCCATCTTCGCGGGAGCGATCTTCGCATTCCTGGCCTCGTTCGACGAAACGATTGTCTCGTTCTTCCTGTCGGGCGTCGACAACAAAACGCTCACGCGAAAGCTCTTCGAGGACATCGACTTCAACCTGTCGCCGATCATCGCGGCCATATCGACGATCATCATCGTGGCGACCATCGCCATCATGAGCGTCGGCCAATTCGCACGGAAAATCCGATAGAGCGAGCCAGTCAGAGAGGAGATGAACCTTGAGCAACACCCGACGTCTGCGCAGACACCCAGCACTGCACCTCGCGAGCGTTACCGCCATCTTGGCGCTTCTCGCCGCACCGGCGTTCGCACAATCCGAGGACGAACTCGTGATCGTCACCTCGGGGGGCACGTTCGAGAAAGCTCTCCAGCAAAACTTCTACGACGCTTTCACGGCGCAGACCGGCATCAAGATCCGCGCCGTGTCGGCGAGCTATTCCGAACAGTGGGCGAAGGCCCGCGCCATGGCCGAGTCCGGGCAAGCTGAATGGGACATCGTCACCGTGGGCATCGGCGAGGATGCGGCAAACGCGGATCTGCTCGACAAGCTCGATTGCGCCGGAATGCCGAATATCCAGACCAATGCCATAGACGGCGCTTGCCGTGAATACACGCTTTTGCGCACGATCGGGGGCACTGTACTTGCCTACAACGTCGACGACTTCAAGGAGAAGACCCCATCCGGCTGGGCGGACTTCTGGAATACGGTCGAGTTTCCTGGGCCACGCGCCATGCCCAATTACGGCGCTCCCTACGTGCCGATCGCGATCGCCCTTCGGGCGGACGGCGTTCCGCTCGACGAGATCCGCTCCCGCCCACTTGATATCGACCGGGGCCTGGCGAAGCTTGATCAGATCAAGCCTGAGGTCTCGATCTGGTGGAAAACGGGGGATCAGAGCCAGCAGGCCTTCCGCAACGGTGACGCCACGATGGCGATGATGTGGTCCGGGCGGGCTATGCAGCTCAAAGAGGCCGGGGAGCCCATCGATGTCGTTTGGGACAGCGCTTCGGCGGAACTCAGCTCCTGGGGTATCCTGAAATCAGCCCGCCACAAGGAAGCAGCCAAAGCATTCCTGGAATTCTTCGTGACCCGGCCGGAAGCGCACCTCGCCTTTTCTTCGCAGGTTTACTGGGACACCGTGAATCGTGGAGCCCTCGAGAAGACATATGGCTCGGCCGAGACCTTCACGCAGCGGCTCCAGAATATGATCATCTATGATTCCGCCTGGCTGTCGCAAAAACGCGCCGAAATGACCACACGCTGGAACGACTGGATAAGCCGCTAACCTTAAGAGACACTGATCACTGAGCTGACAAGCGCCGCACAGTCCCGGCGCAACGACGTCCCGCATGCTGCGACAAGTGCTCTCGGCCATATGGCGTCCACGGCGCAGCCATCGCCTTGTTCTGGTTTCGATGGCGACCTCGCCGATCGCTAAGCGCAGCGGTTCGTCCTTGAGGGAGGCACCGCGATGGGCGTGGTTTGCGATGTCGCCGATGAGGCGCAGGTCGCAGCGATCGTCGATCGCGCGGTCGCAGAATACGGACGGCTCGATATGGCCTTCAACAACGCCGGCATCCAAGTGCCCCCGTCCGATGCCGCCGACGAGCCGCTCGATAGCTTCGAGCGGGTCACCGCCGTCAACCAACGCGGCGTGTGGGCGTGCATGAAGCACGAACTCCGCGTCATGCGCGGGCAAGGTTCCGGTGCGATCGTCAACTGCTCGTCGCTCGGCGGCCTGGTCGGCCTGCCCCGACGCGCTTCCTATCACGGCACAAAACATGCTGTGATCGGGATGACCCGCAGTGCTGGCGTCGAATACGCCCCACGCGGTATCCGCATCAACGCAGTCTGTCCCGGCACTATCGACACGCCGATGGTGCAGAAGATGCTGGAGGGGCAGTCCGATGCGATGGCTCAGATCATGAAACAGCAGCCGATCGGCCGGCTCGGACGCGCCGAAGAGGTCGCCGCTGCCGTGCTCTGGCTATGCAGCCCAGCGGCGAGCTTCGTCATTGGCGTCGCATTGCCCGTGGACGGCGGCTTCACAGCGCATTGATTCCACCAGGCTCTCGCCAATGGAGGACGGCGGCTTTCGAGACCTCCTACCCGCTCGTAAACGGCTAGGATTGTGTCGCAAGCTGCCGTTCGCCGTCGGACGCGAGTAGCGGCAGCTATCGCTAAAGCCAATCCCGAAGGTGCCAGTCCGCTTCCGTGAAGAGTTTCGGGCGCCGGCAGGCGTACGAAAGTCCCCGAGGAAGGAACCCGCGGGCCACAGGCGGAGGCTGTGGAGATTTCGATTTGCGGCTGATGTCGGCAATGGCTGGGGCGTCGCCCGGAGGCACCGGGTTGGATGCGGACAGGCCGCTTCGTTGCGCCTCCGCGCGATGTTGCCGGCCCGGCACGCGGCTGGTTGTGGCCCTGTCGACAACGATTATCATCATGGGCGCGCGTGGGTCCGTTGCCGGAGGCTGGCCGCCTGTGGCTGAATGCTGGGTCGTGCCATGCCGGGTCATGAAGTGGTCTCCCGGTTCGCCGCCGTCGCATCCGGCGGTCCGCGCGGTTGCATCCACCGTTCGAATACCTCGATGACAATCATGCGTCCGCCGCAGCAGGGGCATGACGGACGAAAGTCGTCCGGTTCGTCCGTGGTGTCGTCATCGGACGGTGCGGCGACGTTCAGCAGTTCGCGGGCGAGCGCGAGGCTGGCCTTGCGAGCGGAGCCGGCGAGCAGGCCGTAGTGCCGGATGCGATGGAAGCCGCGCGGCAATACGTGCAGCAGGAAGCGGCGGATGAACTCATCGGTCGCGAGCGTCATGACCCGTTGCCGGTCCGTGCCGTTGCGACGATAGTCCTTGTATCGGAAGGTGACGCCGGCCTCGTTGAAGGCGACCAGGCGCCGGTTCGCGATCGCCACCCGGTGGGTGTAGCGCGACAGATACGCGAGCACAGCTTCAGGGCCTGCGAAGGGCGGCTTGGCGTAGATCACCCAGCGCTTCTTCCGGACCGGCGAGAGATGGTGCAGGAAGGCGCGTCGGTCGGCGAGGTGTGCCATCGAACCAAAGAAGGCGAGCCGGCTGGCGTCATAAAGCGCGACCAGCCGGGTCAGGAACAAGCGGCGGAACAGCTTGCCGAGCACCCGCACCGGGAGAAGGAATGCCGGACGAGATGAGACCCAGCGCCTCCCGTCGAGCGCGATGCCGCCGCTCGGCACGATCATGTGCACGTGCGGATGGTGCGTCAGCGCCGAGCCCCAGGTGTGGAGCACGGCGGTGATGCCGATGCGCGCGCCGAGGTGCTTTGTATCCGCCGCGATCGTCAGCATCGCCTCCGACGCGGCTCGGAACAGCAGGTTATAGACCGGCGCCTTGTTCTGGAAGGCGATATCGGCGACCTCGGCCGGCAGCGTGAACACGACATGGAAGTATCCGACCGGCAAGAGGTCGGCCTCCCGCTCTGCGAGCCAGGTCTGCGCGGCCGCGCCCTGGCACTTCGGACAATGCCGGTTGCGGCAGGAGTTGTAGGCGATGCGCCAGTCCTCGCAGGCTTCGACATGCCCGCCAAGCGCTGCCGTGCGGCAGTGCTCGATCGCTGACATGATCTTCAGTTGCTGCAGGCTCAGGTGCCCTGCATGGGCGGCCCGGCAGGCGGGACCGGCAGCACGGAAGACGTCGGCGACCTCGAGCGAGGCGCGCAAGACTCAGCCGTCGGGCGAGACCTCTCCCTTGAACAGGCCGAGCTTGTCAAACGGACTTGTGACCGTGCGCACCGTACGGATCGCGACCTTGGTGTAGAAGGCGGTGCTGTTAAGCTTGGCATGCCCGAGTAGCACCTGAATGACCCGGATGTCGGTACCATCCTCCAGAAGGTGGGTCGCGAAGCTATGGCGCAGCGTGTGTGGTCCGACCCGCTTGGCGATGTCGGCAGCCTGGGCCGCCTCGACGACCACACGATAGAGGTGGCGCGTGCTGATCGGCTTCATCGCGTGCTGCCCTGGGAACAGCCAGCCGTCGCGGTGCATCACGCCCTGCTGGCGTCCGACCTTCCACTATTGACGCAACAACACCAGCAGGTCTTGCGACAGCATGGCGTTGCGATAGCGCCCGCCCTTGCCGCGCTCGACGCGCAGCAGCATGCGTTCGCTGTCGATGTCGGCGACCTTCAGCATTGACACCTCGGCCACGCGCAGGCCAGCACCATAGGCGACCGAGAGCGCGGCCTGGTGCTTCAAGCAGGTGGTGGCGTTGAGGAGGCGGGCAACCTCGTCGCGGCTCAGCACCACCGGCAGCTGGCGCGGATGCGCCAGCCGGACGAGCCTGCGCGCCAGGTCCGGGCGATCGAGCGTGTGGGTGAAGAAGAAGCGCAGCGCCGATACGATGCTGTTCATGGTCGGCACCGGACACCGTCCTCCTGCTGTTCGATTGGAACCGGCGCAGGTCGTCGGCAGTCGCCGTGTCCGGTGAACGTCCGAGGAATGTCGCCAGGCGTCCGATGTCGCGCAGATAGTTGCGCTGCGTCTCTCGTGAGAAACGCCGCATGTTCATGTCGTCGACTAGTCGCTGGCGCAGCGGGCTGATAGGGGCATCGAGAACGGGATCAGGCATGGTCAGGCTCCTTGTTGAAGAAGCCCGTCATGCTCTGCCGCTGCCGGACGACGCTCAATGTAGGCGCGATGCCCGGCCTGTTCCCTCTACCTCAACCGAAGGCGCCTTCCCGCGCAGCGGGTCGTCTAATCGCTCAGCCGTCAAGGGGGTGAGTGCAAGGCCGTCGTCCTTTCTGTCGATGATCGTCCGCATGCCGAGTACAGGGTCGTCTACGCGGTCGACGCGATGATCGCCGCAGGATGATTCGCAGGTGAGATCTTCCTATGTTCGTTGCGCAATCTGCTTAACGAGGCAGTTGCTTCCCGCTTCGCGGAATGATCTCAGCCACGTCCCGGCAGGGACAGCTCGATGCGTCTGCAAGAACGCTGTTGGTGGAATGGTATGGCGGAATCGTCGCGGGCGACCGACTGGAGTATCAGGCAGCGGCGGCCGTTCCTCCTTGCGGATCAAACAACTCGCCCGTCCGAAGCATCGCATGCATGATCACCGCCAGCTTGCGCGCCAGGGCCACGGCCGCTCGCTTGAACCCGAGCCGTTCTTTCAGCTCCAACGCCCAGTTTCGCAGAGTGCTGGTATCCGTCGATCGGTTCACGATGACCGCGGCCGCCTCGTACAGCAGTCCGCGCAGCTGACTGTCGCCACGGCGCGAGATATGGCCGTCATGATCGACCTCGCCGGACTGGTAGCGCCTCGGGGTCAAGCCTACCCATGCGCCCACGGTGCGAGAATTCCGGAAGTTCGCGGGATCCTCCACGGCTGCGACAAAGGCTGTGGCTGTGACGGTGCCGACACCGGGCACTGACATGAGCAAACGGCAGTGCTGGTCGCTACGCGCCATCGCGGCCAGCTGCTTGCTCAGGTCTGCCGCCTGGTGGCGGATGTCACTCCATGCCCGAAGCATTGGCACGACGATGCGCGCCAGCTTCTCTTCGCCCTGCAGTAGGTTGCGAACGTTGCGCTCGAACACGCTGCCAGCGCCCTTGGGCACGACGAGGCCGAATGTCTTCATCAGCCCACGAATCTGGTTGGATATCTGCAAACGCATTTTGAGAAGCTGGCGCCGCGCGGTGATCAGCGTGCGGATCAGCATGCTGTCAAAACCTTTGACCCGAATCTCTCGGTAGAAGCCCACTTCGGCAAGATGTGCCAGGCCATCCGCATCGTTCGCATCGGTCTTGTTCGCGGCCATATCCAGCGCGGCCTTAGCATGCCGCGCGTCGATGCACGGGCAGGCCCTCTGCCGTCAGCGCATGGAAGAACCACACGGATAGCGGCCCCGTCTCGAACACCACCCGCCGGACATTCGGCGCGCGCTTGCGGGTCACCGCCGCGAGCAGTTGCGGGTCGGACGCGCACTTGCCCCGCCAGATCCTCTTACCGTCCTGCCGGATCGATATTGCCGTCTCTTTCATGGAAACGTCGAGACCGATATATTGCTTCATGGCTGTCCTCCGTTCGATGCCTGGGCCCGGTGGTAATCGTGAGCCCGTCCTTCATCCTATCGGGGGACAGCCAGCCGGCTAGATGTTCGAACATCGCCGCCACTTCTCAGGTGGCCACCGCTCCCGCGATTACGTCATGTTCGTTCTCCGGCCTCAGAGCTGCCGGTCAGCAATGCAGCGATTGCGGTCACGTCCCTGCATACTGTTCCCAAAGCCTGCCGCTCGGGTCGGCTTGCGACTGCGGCGCGCGTTCACGATCGCTTGATCGTGGAGCCTTGCCGACGCGCTGTAGGTTACGATGCTGACCACCGCCCGCGAGGGCATCGAAAGTGCAGAAGCGGCCGGGTAACTGTATCAACAGGAGATCATCATGGCCGAGCATACCACTGCCAAGAACGCGTCGGTCGCCATGGCGAATATCGGCCGGCTGCTACCCGACCTCGAAGCGCTGTACAAAGACATCCACGCTCATCCTGAACTGTCGATGCAGGAGACGCGTACGGCCGGCATCGCCGCCGACGGGCTCAAAAAGGCTAGCTTCGAGGTGACGGCCGGTGTCGGCAAAACGGGCGTTGTCGGCCTGCTCCGAAACGGCGACGGGCCGACAGTCATGCTGCGCGCGGACATGGACGCACTGCCGATCGCCGAGACCACCGGCCTTGACTACGCCAGCAAGGTTACGGCGACGGATGCAGAAGGAAAAACCGTGCCGGTCGGCCATATGTGCGGACACGACATGCATGTCGCTTGGCTGGTGGGTGCGGCGACCTTGCTGTCACAGAAGCGCGATGCCTGGAAGGGCACGCTAATGGCGGTTTTCCAGCCCAGCGAGGAAACTGCGCAAGGTGCGCAGGCGATGATCGACGATGGGCTGCTGAAACGCTTCCCCACACCTGATGTCGTGCTTGGCCAGCACGTCATGGTCGGGCCGGCCGGAACGGTCGCCGGAAGTGCGGGACCGATTACCTCCGCGGCGGACAGCTTGCAAATCCGGCTATTCGGACGCGGCGCACACGGATCGATGCCTCAGGCCAGCATCGATCCGGTGGTCATGGCGGCCTCTGTCGTCCTGCGGCTGCAAACCATCGTGTCCCGCGAGGTTGCCGCGACCGACGCGGCCGTTGTGACGGTGGGCGTATTGCAGGCGGGCACGAAGGAAAACGTCATTCCGGACGAGGCGGTCATCAAGCTTAACGTCCGCACCTTCGACGCCAGCGTTCGCAAGCATGTGCTTGCCGCGATCGAACGGATCGTCAACGCCGAGGCAGAGGCGTCCGGCGCTCCACGCACACCCGAGATCACGCCACTCGACCGCTACCCGCTGAACGTCAACGACGAGACTGCCAGCCACCGGATCGCCGAGGCGTTTCGCGACTATTTCTCGCCCGAAAGGGTGAAGCACACAGGTCCCGCTCCGGCCAGTGAGGATTTCGGCTGCTTCGGCACCGCATGGCAGGTGCCGTCCGTGTTCTGGTTCGTCGGAGGCAACGATCCAAAGACGTACAGCAAGGCAAGGGCAGAGGGGAAGCTGAACGACCTTCCGGTCAACCACAGCCCGAAATTCGCGCCGATCCTGCATCCGACACTGGAGACCGGCGTCGAAGCGATGGTCGTGGGCGCCCTGGCATGGCTCGGCGAACAAAAGGCAGGCTGAGCCGTTGGGCGCCATTCGTGCTTTCGCTCCGACGCGCTAGGCTTGTGCGAAAGGGGCCGCTGTGATCGCCATCGAAACCGTCGTGCGAATACTCGATCTGGGCGGCACGTTCGTTTTCGCCATCAGCGGGGCGGTTGCCGCCGTCAATCGCCGGCTCGACATCTTCGGCATCCTCGTCCTGTCCTTCGTCGCCGGCAACTTCGGCGGCATCACCCGCGACGTGATGATCGGCGCGATACCGCCGGCCGCCTTGATCGATGGCCGCTACCTGCTGGTGTCTGTTTTGGCGGGGCTCGTCAACTTTTTCCTATACGCAGGCGTCGATAGGCTGCACACGCCCGTGCTTCTGTTCGACGCGGTGGGCTTGTCCTTCTTCGCTGTCGCCGGTGCGCAAAAGGCGATCGAGTTCGGGTTGAGCCCGGTGATGTCGGCTCTTCTAGGCATGTTGACCGGCATCGGCGGAGGCATGACGCGAGACGTTCTTCTTACGGAGATCCCGCAGGTATTACGTTCGGACCTTTATGCGGTCGCTGCATTGGCCGGAGCGTCCATCGTGGTCTTCGGCCATATGCTGGGTATGTCCTATGGTATTTCGGCAATCGCAGGAGGAGCCATGTGTTTCGGTTTCCGCTTTGGGGCAATCAGGTACGGTTGGCGCCTGCCTGTCGCGCATCTGTCCGCGCGAGATCGCGCCGGCGCGAACCCTTCGGATGACGGAAAGCCATACTGAACTCGATGCGCATGGTCCACCATGCGCGCAAGCGGAGCGGCCATACGGCGCCTGGTCGACGAGTGGGTGACCGCGATCGGATTGCGTCCGGAGGAGTATGGCACACACTCGCTCCGTCGCACGAAGGCGTCGATGATCTACAAGGCGACGGGCAACATCCACGCCGTCCAGATCCTGCATGGTCACTCCAAGATCGAGAACACGGCGCGCTATCTTGGCGTCGATGTGGAGGACGCGCTCCTCCGCGGCGGCATGCAGTCCCTGCCCCGGTCACGCGAGGATGCGCAGACCACCGGTCGCGGGATCGATGACGGTGTCGTATACGACCGCCTCGCTCGTGCCGTCCGCCTGAAGGATGGCGCGCATGCGGAAACGCAAGGTACGGTCAAGGCTCGAATCGCGACCGACCAGTTCCACCTCCAACTCACGAAAGCGCGGCTCGAATCGCTGGATGATCGTTTCCAACTCCGTGCGGAAGGCTTCCTGCTGCGCCGGTGTCGCCAGATTCTGGTTTTGAAGACCAGGAAGCCCGTAGGATAATACCGACACCCCAAGTTCCCTCATCTCGGCCCCGGACACGGTTCTGGCAGGGCGTGTGTTGAGCAGGATCTCCAAGTCGCGGCGCACGCTTTCCCGCAGCTCGCGCATGGCGCTGTCAGGGTTACGGTCGGTCTCGATGCTGTCACCCTGAAGGAGGCGATCGAACAGCGGCAGCCGCGGCGGCGATATGGGGCCAGGGCGAGCCATGCGATCAGCGTCCTGCGCCTGGTTCGAGGTTGGTGCGCAGCTTGAGGCCCGTCACCATCTGGTCAAACTGGAAATGTGGCTGAAGCTGCAATGTACAGCTCATAACGCCGGGACGCCCCGGCACTTCCCTCACCTCCACGCTCGCGCTGCTCAGCGGATATCTTGCCTTCAGTTCGGGTGCGGCATCGGAGTTTCCGATCGTGTAGTTGCGAAGCCAGTCCCCCAGCATCGTCTCGAGCGCGGCGGGCGTCGTAAAACGCCCTACCCGATCTCGGGCCATCACCTTGACATAATGGGCAAAGCGGCTGACGCAGAGCACATATTGCATCATCGAGGACAATCGCGCATTGGCTTTCTCCGCGGTGTCTGCGGCAGCCGGCGCGGCATGGAGCGACTGCGCACCGAGCAGGGCGATCGACCGCGAGAATGCGGCCGGGCTGAAGGACACGAACCCGAGTTCCTCGAGCGCCTTCTGCTTCTTGTCGGTCAATTCGACTTCGAGCGGGCGCCGGAATGCGATCTCCTCACCCGTCGAGAAGGGTGGCATCGGCAGCCGGGGTTCGTTTTCTTCGTCGCCGAGCTTCGCACCCTTGATGTCGGCGAACCATCCGCTCTCGCGGAAAGTGCGGATGGCCACGGCTCCAAACGCGTAGACGGCGTTGCCCCAGAGCCAGGAGGAGAGATCGCCGCCGCCCTCCCGATACAGAAATCCGTCCTCCCGCGCCGAGTCGATGCCATAGGGCTCTCGCATCAGGATACGCGGCATGACGACGCCGAGAAAACGGCTGTCTTCCTGTTCGCGCAATTTCTGCCACCGCTGGTATTCCGCGAGGCGGAAGCCGGCGTCGAGGCGTTGGACGTAGGACAGGTCTGCGAAGCTTGAGACGCCGAGCAAGTCAGGTGCTGCACCTATGATGCACGGCGAAAAGGCAGCCGCGGCCACTTGCGAGAGACCGGCCAGGGCGCTGACATCGTCGGTGGGCGGGTGCCCTGCGACCGTCGGCTTGTGGCGAACTGCGTAGTCGCAGAGCAGCAGCCCATAAGGCACGCCACCGGGCATGCCATATTCCTCGCTGTAGACCTTGGAAAACAAAGCACTCTGGTCGAACTCAATCGAGCGATCGAAGTCCCGCGCGAGTTCCTGCCACGTCGCATTGAAGATGCGTATGCGGACCCTGTCGTCGCCGCGCGCCGTGTCGAGCAGCAGTTCAATGCCGCGCCACGCGGTTTCAACGCGCTGGCAATCCGGATGATGAAGGATGGTGTCGAGTTGATCACCGATCAAGGTGTCGATTGCCGCAATGTCGCGGACGACCATCGCCGTAGCAACCGCCGCGCCGGCGCCGGATGGCCCGAGCCATGCGCGCAGGGCATGCGCGGGCCGGTCCTCTGCTAGAAAGGCATCGAGGGCGCTCGCAGCTTGACGATCGGCTCCGAGCACCGCCTCGATGAGGGACATGCGCAGGGCGGGTTGGCTCGCTGGCTGTACGTCGCGGAGGTCGGTCTCCGCGACGATCAAATCGAGGTCGTCCATCCCGGCCTGGTTCTCCTAGATTGCGATGCGGTTGGCCTGAAGCAGTCCAACGGCGTGCGCGCAATCCCGATCAGACAAGTGGAGCATGATGTCGTCCGAGTACCGGCTCCCATCTCATGCATCATGCCCCACAGCTAGCCCTACCCCATCTGCGGAATACGGGCGACGAGACGCATGGAGGCGGTCAGCTCTTCCATCTGCAGCCAGGGCCGCAAGTAGGCCACGGCGTTGTAGGATCCTGGAGCGCCCGGAATCTCCTTCACCGAAACGGTCGCCTCGGCGAGCGGATACTGCGCCTTCATTTCCGCGCTGGCATCCGGGTTGCCATTGACGTAGTTGCGAATCCAGTTGTTGAGCCAGCTCTCGCAGTCCGAGACTTCCATGAAGGAGCCGATCTTGTCGCGGCCCATCACCTTCAGGTAGTGCGAGAAGCGGGATGTAGCCATGATATAGGGCAGACGCGCCGAGATTGCCGCGTTCGCGGTAGCATCGGGGTTGTCGTACTTCTTTGGACGCTGGGTCGTCTGCGCCCCAAAGAACACGGCGTAGTCGGTGTTCTTGTAATGGCAGAGCGGCAGGAAGCCCAGCTTCGAGAGTTCGGCTTCGCGACGATCCGTGATGCCGATCTCGGTGGGGCACTGCTGGTCCACATCACCGTCATCGCTGGTGAAGGTGAAGCTCGGCAGGTTCTCGACCTTGCCGCCGCCTTCCGCGCCACGCACAGCCACGCACCAGCCATATTTCGAGAAGGCCGAGGTGAGGCGCTCGCCCAAAGCGTAGGAGGCGTTCATCCAGGTGAACTTGTCCGGCGTCATCGCGCTGACGGTGCCGTTCGCATCGATCGGTGCTTCCTCGAACTTGAACTCCTCGATCTGCCTGCCCTTGGAGCCATAGGGCGTGCGCGCCAACACGCGCGGCATGGCAAGCGTCACGAAGCGGCTGTCATCGCTGTCGCGGAAGCTCCGCCACTTGATGTATTCGGAGCTCTCGAAGATCTTCTCCAGATCGCGCGGCTTCGACAGTTCAGTGAAGCTCGACAGGCCGAACATCTCGGAATTCGCCGCCGCGATGAACGGCGCGAAGGAAGCAGCCGCCACGTTCGACATGCCCTGAAGCACCTCGAGGTCCTCAGTGCCGTTGCCGAACTCATAATCTCCGATCAGCACGCCATAGGGCTCGCCGCCGGGCGTGCCGAACTCGGACTCGTAGATCTTCTTGAAGGTCTGGCTCTGATCGAACTCGACCGCCTTTGTCAGATCCTTGTGCAGCTCCTTCTTGTTGATGTTCATCATCCGGATCTTGAGCGTTGCGCTCGTCTCGGAATTCTTGACGAGGTAGTTCAGTCCCCGCCAGGAGCCTTCCAGCTTCTGGAAGTCCGGGTGATGCATAATCGCGGAAAGCTGCTTGGACAGCTTCTCGTCGATAGCCGCAATCGCCTTGTTGAAAGTCTGCGTCAGGTTCTTCGAGAAGGTGACCGTGCCGGCCAGCGCCTCGGAGGTCAGCGTGCGCAGCAGATCCTGCATCTCGTCCGGTTCAGCGGTCTTGGTGACGCTGATGGCCTGATCGAGCAGATTCAGGCTTCCGGTCTGCGCTTCAGCGGCTACGCCGGCTTCTGTTTTGGTTTCTGTGCTCATCAATCAACCCTCCGACTTGCCGTCTTCAACGCCCAGCTGCTTGGACAGCTCATCGAGTTTTTCAGTGTTCTGGAGCACCTCCTCGAGGAGGCCTTCGAGTTCTTCCGACCGGTCGACCTTCGACATCAGGTCACGCAGCTTGTTGCGCACAGCGAGCAGCTTGCGAAGCGGCTCGACCTGGTCGACGATCGAGGCCGGCTCGAAATCGTCCATCGACTTGAACTTGAGCTCGACGCCAATCTCGGAGCCGTCGCCGGCCAGCGTGTTCTCGACGTTGAACTGTGCGCCCGGCGTCATGCGCTGCATGACGTCATCGAAATTGTCACGGTCGATCTGCACGAACTTGCGGTCGCGCAGCGGCTTCAGCGGTTCATAAGGCTTGCCGGAAAAATCCCCCATCACGCCCACGACGAACGGGAGTTCCTTGCGGACCTCCGCGCCCTCCGTCTCCACGTCGTATGTGATGTGCACGCGCGGTGCACGCACCCTCTTCAGCTTCTGTTGTACGCTCTCTGCCATGATATTCCCCCTATCGAAGTTGGATATTGCTAACTGAAACTAGTACCCTGAAGCCCCGGACTGATCGTCCTGAGGCTTGATCCCCGCCGCCATCAATATTCGCTGAATGTGAGCCGGATCCTCGGCCAGTTCCGCCAGCAATTCCGGCAATGTGAGGCGCGCGCGCCGAACCGCATCTTCCAATGTATAGGAGATGGGCGAATGTGGCTCCGTTTTTCTGAAGTAGCCCGCGATGCGCGTGAGCTCGGCGAGCGCATCCTCTCGCGCGGCATATCCATTGATCCTGCGGACAACTGCCGAGCCCTCGTCGGGCGATGCGCCTGACGATTCAGATGCAGAGTCGGGGAGCACTTCCTCGCCGCCGGCTGCAAATTCGCTGGCAGCGAGCTTATCGGCCGCAAAATGACGAACCCCGCTGCGCACCTCCTCGAGCATGTCGCGCAGTCCTGAAGTCGACGGGGCGTCCGAGCCTGCAACCGCATCGAAGGCCGACGACATTTCAGCCAGCGCATCGAGGCATTCGTCGAGCGTTTCGGCGATCTCCTGGAAATGCGCTGAGGAGGTTTCAGCCACACTCTGCCGAAACTGCTCCATGGTCACGGCACCGTTATCGATACGCTCCTGCCGACGAGTCGGATCCGTGACCTTTTCCAGTTCGTTGGCCTGCTCGTAGTTCCAGTGCGAAAAGTTCCACTGGGAGCCGCGCGTCAAGGGTGTCAGGCGGATCGGCTGGATCAGCGTGCCGACAGCCCCCGAACCGCTCAGGCCTGAGATGGCCGAGACCTTTCCCTCGATGCCGTCCTCTTCATCAATAACGGGGAAGCACTGGTCCCAGAACGTGACCACGATTCCCTTGATCGTCTTCAGGCCGTCGCGCAGACCGGCGAAACCATCCCGACGCACGAGCCCCTCGGTCATCCAGGCGGCGATCTCCAGGTCCTTTGCGTGGCCGGTCAGGGCCTCGAGGGCAGCGTCGATGACGTCTTCCCACTGTTCCGGCATGGGGCCGCCGATCTCGACGGCGGAGCGTTCGGCCGCCCGGGCCGCATTGCGGGCATCCTTGACGCGATAATAGAGCGAGTTGGACGACGTGTCGGAACGCGGATCGACGCCGGCCGGCGCGTCCTCCGATATCGGCGCCAGCAAGGTCTCCAGATCGACGACCTGCGGAGATGCCATTGCCTGTTCTTCCTCTTGTGGCCCAAATCCGTCGTTCCAGTCATACCGGGCGACCGACACAAGCCGGTGACATTCAGCTAGTCAGTAGTCACCGAACCCTAATTCTTGCTGAAGGGTTCGGTCTTATTTCAAGTACGCACTATCGGGCGATCCCCTTCCATTCGGCCATTGCCTCCGTTGGCGATATCGACACTCCGCGCCATTGCGGTTCGAAACCGGGCTGGAAGCGTCTTCGGGTCGCCGGACGTGATCGACAGGAGCACGGACGCGCCCACGCCAATATGGCCCAAACTGGGATCGGCGGGCGCTTCCGGCATACCCTCCGGCGCAAGACTGCCGCCTGACCAGAATGCCGCGAGCGCCGCGTATGCAGCCCCCCCTTCGAAGTTCGACGATTCGGCCGCGATCATGCAAGCGCGGCGGTTCGCTTCGGTCGAATCATAGACCCAGCGCGCCGCAGAAAGGATGCATGCTGCATCGCTTTCGTTCTGGCCGGCGACCTGATTCTGCGCGACCACGCTGGCCCACCACACGCCTTCGCGTACCGGCAGCGCAAAGGCCAGGAAGCGAACGGCATCGCCAATCGCCTCCGCCTCCATGAGCAATGAGAGAAAGCCTTGCGGCGAAAGGTCCGGCACCAAGAAGGCCTTGGCCTGCCTGGACAGGTCGACGCGCGCGCAGATCTCCCCGGCCGTACCCGCGGCAATCTTACGGAACGGTTCCGCCTGGATCTTCAACGCGCTTGCCCCAAGTTCCGCAATCCTAGTTGATCTTCACCATGCCGCCCTTGACCGTGACCATGCCCTGTCCGGCCATTTCGACCATTGCGCCCTTCATATTCGCGGCTGCATCCGCCTTGAGGTCGAGCTGGAGGCCCTTGATCGCGATGCCCTGCTGCGTAATCTCGATGGAACTCGAGCCGCACTCGAGCGTGATGCCCGTCTGTGCCTTGAGCTTGATCGACCCGGCCTGCACGGTAATCGTCAGGTTGCCCTGTGAAAGGGTGAGAGAGTCATTGCCGGCATCGAGAGTGACGGTCCGGTTGCCCTGCTTGATAGCGAGGGTCTCGTTGCCCTTGGAAATCGTGACCTGGCGATTGCCCGTGTCGATGTCGAGCGTCTCGTTGCCTTGCTCGATCTTCTCGACGCGATTGCCCTGCTTGATCGTCAGGGTTTCGTTACCCTCCTCGATCGTGGTGGTCCGGTCCTTCTTGATGGTTCGGGTCTGGTTGTTGCCGACCTCGAGCGTGTCGTCGTTCTCGACTTCCCTGACAAAGTCCTTCTGGGCGTGGAAGAGAATCTTCTCGGAATCCTTCTTGTCCTCGAAGGACAGTTCATTCGCATCGGCGGCTACGCCACCTTTGGTGCTGCGCGTCAGCAACCCCGTCTTGGTGGAGGTCCCGGACTGCGTCCATGGCGGGAGGTTCTGGCCGTTGTAGACGGCACCCGTGACGAGCGGCCGGTCGGGATCGCCATCGAGGAAATGGACGACGACTTCCATTCCGACACGCGGGATGAACACGCTGCCCCAGCCCGAGCCTGCGAGGCCCTGCGCCACATGGACGTAGCATGAGCTCTTCTCGTCCTTCTTGCCGTAGCGATCCCAATGGAACTGGACGCGAATGCGGCCGTATTTGTCGGTGTGAACCTCTTCGCCGCTGGGACCTACGACGACAGCCGTCTGGGGCCCGCGCGCCAGCGGCCTTTCCGGTACCCTCGTCGGCCGCAGGAGACGTGTCGCGGGCGCGCAGACGAAGCTGTTTCGGTAGTAAGGCTTGCCCTCCATCCCGGCGCGAATACCGAAATGCGCCCTGTCGACCGCTCGATGACGCACCTCCGAGATGACGTGGCTCTGGTCGTTGAGTTCACTTACGGGATGAGATTTCACGCCGAAGCGGTGTCCAGGGGTGAAGCTCGCGCAAGTGCCCTTACCGGTACTGACCTCGAACCCGGCATCGGAGCGGTCCACCTCGGTGCCGGCCAGCCGTCCCAGTTCGGACGATGTGAGCGCCCCTCCGGGATAGGCGAAATGCTCCCAGGATTTGCCGCTGGCAGGCTGGAGGCTTGTATTCTTGTTCGCCTCAGGAGGCGTGCCCGGCGCCTCGAAATCGTAGTCGCGCAGGACCCATTTGTTGTCGGTCAGGTAAGCGCCGAAATCCATTGCATAGATGCCGTCCGTCGCCTCTTCGGCATCCTGCCGATAGTAGGCCTCTTTCTGGGCGCAATCGGCATAGGCATTGGCGCTGTCACCCAGCACCAGCTTGTGCTCACCCTGAGCGTGCTTGAAGTAGTAAAAAATGCCTTCCTCGGCGAGCAGCCGCTCCACGAAGGCAAGATCCGTCTCGCCGAACTGGACGCAGTATTCGCGGCTCGGATAGATGCCGCTGAGCTTTTGCTCATACGCGACCGAGTGCTCCTTCAGGATCTCGGTCACGATGTCGACGGCCGATTTGTTCTGGAAGACTTTGTGGTCGGACGCTCGGCCGAGCGTCCACAGCGTCGGCGCGAGGGTGAGCCGGAACAGCCGATAGTCGCTGCGGGTCACCACGCCTCCGGCGAAGGAAACCACAATGCCGTTCACGTAACGCCGGGTGCCGCCGGGCCTCGCCATCGACACCGTCACGCTCTTGCCAAGCAGGTCCGCCGGCTTGATCGTCTGGCTCGAGGAAAGGGCCGCGAGATTGAATTCGAAAAGCCGCGAAACGCCCTCGACGCCGTCGACCTCGGTCGCCACCAGGACATCTTCTCCCAGAGGCGACTCGACGGTGATCCAGCGTTCGGACTGGACGATCGTTTGCGACATGAAGGCGTCAGGTCCTGTAGTCGATCAAATTCGGGGCGGGGCTTTCTGCTGCCCCATCTGTGGTGCCGAGGCCGCGGAACCACCGTTCACATGCGTTGGAATCCAGCCAGCCGATGCCTTGACGGTTCCAGAGCATTGCCCGACGCCGGATTGCGGACGCCCGATCCGAAGCCGCATTCCTTGCAGCGGCGCCCGTGCGCCAAACGCGGCCGAGCGCTGGACGTGGTGGTCGTCGCCCAGCGCCCGCATGCCGTGAAGCGTCAGCCGCTCTTGGTCGTGGCAAGATCGTAGCTGACCGTAACCGGCGTGCCGGCCTTGTTGGCCTGATCGTAGGGGATGTGCTTGTACTCGATTTTGGTGAAGTTGATCGAGATCGACTCCGACGGGCGGTCGCCGCCCGAGCTGACGGAGTAGCCCGAGATCAGCGCGTTGTGGAGGATATACTCGACATAGGTGTTGCCGGGGCTGCCGGTGCTGACCAGATGGATCTCGACCTTCTTGCCTGCTGCGCCGGTGCAAGATTCCACGAACAGCTTGCTGGAGGAACTGTCGAGCTGCTTGGTCACGACGACCTCGCTGATGCTCGGCTCGCTCGCTTCGCGATTGGCGGTCGAGCCGGACGGCGTGCTGATGCCGCGCCCCACCCCGAACTGCAGGCTGCCGACGTCGATCCACTTCTGGTGCTTGTCGTGAGTGGCCTCGCCGTCGATGCCCTCGTATTTCAGATAAATCGCCATAAATTGCTCCCTCTATCCATCAAACCAGGAACCCCTTTTCCAGCCCCGGAGCGCAGTCAGCGCGCCGTGTGCGGAAACTCTACTTAGCAGCGACGAGCGTTTTCCCCGCCTCCGCGTCAGCATCCCTTCGAGCCGCTTCTGAGCCCAGCGGCTCGAACTCGAATTGTCCGTCGGCCCCGAGCACGATCCTGAGACTGCCAACGGCATCGCCATTGGCCATCAATGACAGGACATACGCGGAAAGTCGGGGCAGCAGCCCCCGTGAAAGGATGTATTCGATATTGCGTGCGCCGCTTTCCACTTCCGTGCACCGCTTCGCGATCTCCTCCACGAGCTCATCGTCCCATACCAGGCTGGCCCGGTAGTTCTCCAGGAAGCGCTTGCGGATTCGGTTGAGCTGCAGTTCGACGATCTTGCGGATGATGTCGTCTGCCAGCGGGAAGTAAGGCACCACCGAGCAGCGGCCAAGGAAGGCCGGCTTGAAGAGTTTCAATAGCTCGGGGCGCAGCGCCTCGGCCAGCTCTTCCGAGCTCGGTCGTGATGCCGGATCGGCGCACAGGCGATGGATCAGATCCGTGCCCGCATTCGACGTCATGATGATGACCGTGTTCTTGAAGTCGATGTCGCGGCCTTCGCCGTCGCGGAGCATACCTTTGTCGAACACCTGGTAGAATACGTCCTGAACGCCGGGATGGGCCTTCTCCATCTCGTCGAAAAGGACCACGGAATAAGGGCGCCTGCGAACCGCCTCGGTCAGCACGCCGCCCTCCCCGTATCCGACATAGCCCGGAGGCGAGCCGACCAGCATGGAGACTTTGTGCTCCTCCTTGAACTCCGACATGTTGATGACGGTCAGATTCTGCTCGCCGCCATAAAGCAGATCAGCCAGCGCCAGCGCCGTCTCGGTCTTGCCGACGCCTGACGTGCCTACCATCAGGAACACGCCGATCGGCTTGCGCGGATCGATGAGCTTGGCGCGCGACGTGCGGATCGTCTCCGCGATCGCCTCCAGCGCATGCGGCTGGCCGATGACACGTTCTTCCAGCTTGTCCTTCAGGGAAAGCACGGTCTTGATCTCGTCGGAGACCATCCGGCCGACGGGAATGCCCGTCCAGTTGCCCACGACTTCGGCAATCGCCTGACCGTCGACGGTGACCCGCATCAGCGGGCTTTCGCCCTGCAGCTGCGTCAACTCGGCATTGAGCGAGGAAAGCTCCTGCAGCATGGCCGCCTTGTTGGACGCATCGGCCGCATCAGCTTCGCCCGAATCCTCGGCATCGCCGAGTTTGGCATGCAGGTCACGGACGCGCGCTACCAGATCGCGCTCTTTCTCCCACTGCTGCTCGAGCTCGGCGAGATCGCGCTCGGTCTTTTCGCGATCAGCCTTAAGGTCGCCGATCCGCTCCTGATGATCGGCGCCGATACGCGTTTCCCGCGCCAGCGCCGCAAGATCAGCGTCGAGCATGTCGATCCGCCTGCGGCGATCCTCGATAGCGGCCGGCACGGCATGACTCGCGATCGCCACGCGCCCGCAGGCCGTGTCGAGCAGGCTGACAGCCTTGTCCGGGAGCTGGCGGCTTGGAATATAGCGCCGCGACAGGCGCACCGCTTCCTCGACAGCCTCTGAAAGCACCTGCACGCCGTGATGGCGCTCGAGCGTCGGGATCAGGCCACGCATCATGCCGATCGCCGCCTCGTCATCCGGCTCTTCGACCTTCACGACCTGGAAACGTCGCGTAAGCGCGGGATCGCGCTCGAAATATTTCTTGTATTCGGCCCAGGTCGTGGCTGCGATCGTGCGCATCTCGCCGCGGGCAAGCGCAGGCTTCAGCAGGTTCGCGGCATCGTTCTGGCCGGCAGCGCCCCCTGCCCCGATCAACGTATGCGCCTCGTCGATGAACATGATGATCGGCTTCGGCGAGGCCTTGACACCCTCGATCACATTTTTGAGCCGATTCTCGAACTCGCCCTTCATGCCGGCGCCGGCCTGTAGCAATCCGAGGTCGAGCGACAGAAGCTCCACGTCCTTGAGTGCCGGCGGCACGTCGCCCGCTGCGATCTTCAGCGCAAAGCCCTCGACTACCGCGGTCTTGCCGACGCCGGCCTCGCCGGTAAGGATCGGATTGTTCTGCCGCCGGCGCGTCAGGATGTCGACGATCTGGCGCGTCTCGGCATCGCGGCCGAGCACCGGATCGATCTTGCCCTCTCGGGCGCGCGCGGTCAGATTTATCGTATATTGCTCCAGAGCCGATCCGCTCGCGCCGGAAGAGGCCGCCACTCCCCCACTGCCGGCTCCGGCGCTTGCACTTGCGGTTGCAAGCCCTCCGCCCCCGGCCTCGCTGCTGTCGCCTACGATCTTCTGGAAATTCGCGCGCAGCGTCTCGATATTGATCTTGGCGAATTGGGACGAGGCGTCACGCGCCTGCGCCGCAAGCGAATGGTCGGCCAGCAGCGCGACAAGCAGATGGCCCGAGCGCACAGCGGCCTCGCCGCATTGCAGCGAACCGAACACCCATGCCTCGCGCATAAGCTTTACCACGTCCGGCGAAAGCGAGGGCGAGCGGCTGTTGCCGGTCTTGGGCCGGTCCAGCGCCTTATTCACCTCGGCCGTCAGCCGGCCCGCGTCGATCTCGAAATAACGCAGGATCGCATCGACGTCGTTGCTCGCCGCTTCCGTCAGCTTGACCAGCCAGTGCTCGATCTCGACATTGTAGTGGGTACGCGACAGCGTAACGCCAACCGCACCTTCAAGTGTGGATCGGCAATGCTGGTTCAGCCGGCCAACCAGCGCCTGCAAGTCTACATTGAGCACGCTATCCCCCCTTGGTGGCGATCTACGCCTGCTGGAAAAGATCCAGCCACCCAACCCAAGCCCGAGCGGACGCCAGCCCCGCCGCGAATCTCCGCGGAGGAAGCATATTTTCTACCTGCGCTGGTGTCTATCGACTTTCACGCCTAGCCACTCACCGCGGCGTCCACATTGGAGAATATTGGAAAAAGCCTTAAGAAACCGCTCATCTCGAAGACGAGCCTGATGCGGTCGTTCAGTCCGGCCAGCGCCATTCTGCCGCCCTGCGCACGGATTTTCTTGGCAGCCGACAGGAAAGCGGAAAGGCCGGTGCTGCTGATATATTCCAGCTGGGACAGGTCGATCACCAAGCGAATATCACCGCGGTCAATCACGGAAGAGAGATGGCGATCGAATTTCGAGGAGGTTGCGCTGTCGATCCTTCCGCTGGGCGCGACAATGAGGTTGCCGTCGCGGCGAGTCTCGGCGATGTTCATGGCTTACGATACCTGTCTCTTACGTCCCCGGCCGAGTCCGGCCCCTGCCAAGCAATGATTTCAGAAAGCGAGCCGCGTGACCAGAACGTTATGCCGGATCACGGCGCAGGCCACGGAATGACCGACGCGATTTCCTTGCTCCGAAGGCTCGAGACCCGCATGCGCCGTTCTCTGGAACCTGCGCCTTTTCCCGGGCGACGAGACGTCGAACTGGCCTTCGCCGCCGAGAATGACGCACAAGAGATCGTCTTCTTCGACCACTTCTTCCTCGATGAACGGCACCTCTGGGCCGCGGCAGTGCAACTGAGCCGGGGCGGCCTCGATGGGGCGCTTGCCGCAGCAGGACAGCGACAATTGCTGCGTGCCCTGGCCGCCGAATCAGGCGACCCCGATCTCGTCATTGATGGCGTGCGACAGTATGGCGGGAATTGCGTGGCTGCGCTGGCCAGTGCTCGGATCGACGTTTCGACTGGAGAACTGCGGCAGGCCACTCTAGGCAGTGGACGCTGCAGTGATGCGCAAGTGCTGGCTCCCGGAGACATCTTCTGGCTGGCGATAGCCGGCGAGCCTCCTACCGGAGCCGAGCGCTTGCCGCTGGACGGCCTTCAGTCGCTTGTCGACCAGCACTTCGGCCGGCCCCGAAGCGTGCTCGCCGCGATTCACTTCAAGGCGTGGGCCAAGCAGCAGAACGGCGCCACCTTCTCGATCCGCAATGACCAGGCAGCTGTGCCGGACGCGCTCAAGTCCGTCGGCGAGTACCTGGCGCGCCAAGCCGTGGCCAATGAGGACGCATCCGCGCTGGAGCTCGCGCTTGACGAAATACTGACCAATCAGATCAATTACGGGTTCCGCGACGGGTCTGCCCACGAGATGCTGGTCGATATCCGGATCGACCGAGATCGGTTGACCGTCGAGATTCGCGACGATGGCGTGCCGTTCGATCCTCTGGGCATAGCTGCGCCCGACCTCGAGGCCGGTATCGAGGAGCGCCAGATCGGAGGGCTTGGGATGCATTTCGTGAAAGCGCTTCTCGATGAGGTGAGCTACCGGCGAAGCCGGGGCTGGAATGTGCTCACGCTGGGCAAGACGCTGGCGCCGCGCTCAGCCGGAGTAGCCGACGCATGAACGCTGCTCGAATGGGCGACCTGATCAAGCAGGACGCGCCGCACTGCCACGCCCCCATCCATCCTGCCGCGCCGGTTCCCGCGCCGGCTCCGCACCCGGCATTGCCGCTGCCCATCGTCAAGGGCTGTCCGACCGTCCTGATCGGCAATCTCCCTGCCGCCCGTGTCACCGACCAATCGACGCCGTGCGTCCTGCCTTCCTGCGTGCCGGGCGGACCGGGGATGATTGCGAAGGGCTCCAGCTCGGTCATGATCGGCGGCATGCCGGCAGCCCGCGTCAATGACATCACGTCCCACCCGGCCTGCGTTGCGCCGATCCCCAGTCCGGTTGGCAAGGTCATGCCGCCCGGCTGCCCGACAGTCATCATCGGAGGTTGAATGCGCCGGTCGAGTTTCGAAGCGCTGAGGCCGGCGTGCCCAGCCTGCCGCAGCCGCGAGCGTGTCAACTCGTCGCTGTCCATTGCGACCGCCGAAACCGGGACGGACGAATATATCGATTGCGGCATCCTCCAATGCAGCCGCTGCAGCGGCGAATTCCCCGTCATCGACGGCATGGCGATCCTGGTCCCCGATGTCCGGCGCTTCGTCGAGGACAATCTCTTCTACCTGATGGCGCGGACCGACCTGCCTCCCGCGGTGGAAAGTCTGCTCGGCGATGCCGCAGGCGCTTCCAGCGGGCTCCAGTCGATACGCCAGCACACGTCCTCGTATGTGTGGGACCATTGGGGCGATCACGACCCGGCCGAGCGAGGCGAAGCTGCTGGCGGCGCGCGTCCCGGCTCGGTTGCCAGGGCGCTGGAGCGTGGGCTCGCAATGCTGTCGGACAAGCTCCCGGACGGGCCGATCCTCGATCTCGGTTGCGGACCGGGGCGGGTCGCCGCTGAACTGGCCGAAAGAACCGGAAGGCTGGTCGTCGCCGCCGACCTATCGATCGCCCTCGCCCGCGTCGCGCGACGGGTCGTGGCTGATGGAGTTGTCGAATATCCGCGTCGCAGGGTCGGCCTCGTCTACGACCGGCGCCGCTTTTCCGTCGCCGCCCCCGGCTCCGATTCGGTCGAGGTCTGGATCTGCGACGCCCTGAATCTGCCCTTCGGGGACGGATCCTTTGCGCTGGCTACGGCGATGAACCTGATTGACTGCGTGACCGAACCGCGTTCCGTGCTCACCGAGTTGGGCCGCGTGATCCGGCCAGGGGGAGAGGCACTGATCGCTCTGCCCTTCGACTGGACAGATCGTGTGACGGCCATGGAGCACTGGCTGGGCGGCCACTCGCAACGCGGGTGGCACCAAGGACGCGCCGAAGACGTGCTCGATCTTCTGCTATCCGACGGCGAAATGGCTGCCGGCCCGCTGCGCCGCACTGGAGAGGCGGTCGAGATACCTTGGCACGTGCGTCTTCATGACCGCTCCTGCATGCATTACAATTGCCGCATGGTCTCCGCGCGCAGAGATTCGGCTTCGGATGCGACTGCATCGGAAAGGAGCGCTGACCAGGGCTAGAGGAGGGGGCGATGGAACTGCGACTGACCTTGAAAGGCCCCGAGCGGCTGCTCGGCGGCCGCAGGGAGGCCCGTGTCCAGGGCAGCGCGCTGGTAATCGGCAGGTCACCGGAAGCCGATTGGTCGATCCCTGATCCCGAACGCGTGCTCTCCAAGCTCCACTGCCGCATCGAGAAGGATTTCGACGGCTACCAGCTGACGGACATGTCCACCAACGGCGTCAAAGTCAACGAGGTCCCGGTCGGCTACGGACTTGTGCGGCGCATCGAAAACGGCGATGTGCTGAAGCTCGGCGACGCCGTGCTGTTGGCCGAGATCGTCACTGCCTCGGCTTCGCCTGCGGAGGCACGCGCTCTTGCGGCAGCGGCGCCGGAGATCGGGCCGGACGATGGTCCTTTCGGCAGACTGGAAGGCGAATCGCCGGCCCCTCCGGAACTTGCTTCTGCGCCAGGCGAACGTACTGCCAAGGGCATGGTTCTCGACGATTGGTGGGGTCCGGTCGATAGCTTAGCCATTGGAGAGACTGGGAAATCCGTGGATATCTCTGCACAGATGCATCAAGCCCCGATTGCTGATATTCACGCAGGGAAAGACACGCTATGGTCGCACGACACTGGCGGGGTGAGTCTGCTGCACATTGCGGCCGGGGTTGACGTGGAGACGCTTGTACGGGCTGTCGAGGCGGCGACGACGGTGCTCTCCGTGAGCGAGCGCCGCAAGTTCTCGGACCGGCTGTCTGAATTGCTGAGTAATGCTTCTGGGCGTTGATGCGGCGGGCGAATAGCTGGAGAGCATCCGGCGTTAGGTGGGGGGTGGATGCCCGGCTCGATTCGGACATTGTTGCTTTTTGTCCTGATGCTGGGCATGGCAGGCTGCGGCTTGATGGAGCGCAAGCCGCCGCCCACGGAGATCGAGATCAAGCCTGCGCCGCAGGACGCGAACATCGATTTCATCGCCACCGCGTCACCCTTGGTCAATCCTTCGCCAAGCGGCCTGCCCTCGCCCATCATCGTGCGCCTTTACCAGCTCAGCGGCGAGACGGCATTCGCCAACGCCAGCTTTCGGCAGTTGTGGGAAGAGGACGACGCAACGCTTGGCCCGACCCTTCTCGGCAAGACCGAGATGTATCTCGATCCTGGGGGGATCGAGCGCATCAAGGCCAATCTGATCGAGGGCACGACCATCGTGGCCGTCGTTGCCGGGTTCCGCCAGTTCGAGAGCGCGAAGTGGCGCGCCATGGTGGGGACGCAAGGCGAGAAGCGGTTCAAGCTGAAGGCGGACCTGAAGACGCTCGCCGTTGATCTAGGGCCGCAGGACTGATGCGCGAGGAGGCCGGAGCAATGCGCAAGCGAAGGGTTAAGAGCCTGTCGTGGGACGGCATGGCGCCGCGTCGGCACGCGAGGGGAGAAGCGCATGCCTTTTGACGACAGGGTGATCTGGTCGGAGGGCATGTTCATCCGTGCCCAACATTTCCAGCAGGAAGCGCGCTATTTTGAGCGTCTCGTGCGTGGGCGGACCGGCGCGCTGCGCCCTTATGCTTGGGGCCTCACCGACCTGAAGCTCAATCGCGAACTGCTGGCGATCGGGCGTTTCGGTGTCGAACGCGCTGCCGGAGTCTTCCAGGACGGCACGCCGTTCCAGCTTCCCGGCCACGCCGACCAACTCCCTCCTCTGGAACTGCCGCAGGACCTTCGCAACGCGATCGTCTATCTGACGCTTCCCTTGGTGCAGCCAGGCGGACGCGAAGCAGCAGAGCCGCAGGTCGACGCGCTCACCCGCTACACGGTGACGGAGGCGGAGGTCACCGATGCCAATAGCAGCGAGATCGGCGCTGTCCCGATCGGCGTCGGCAAGATGCGCCTCCGCTATGCTCTGGAGACCAGCGAGCGCAGCGGCACGGTCGGGATCGGACTCGCGCGCGTCGTCGAGGTCCGCTCGGACAATGCCGTGGTGCTGGACGACGGCTATATTCCGCCAGCGCTCGACTCCTCGGTGTCGCAGGTTCTTTCGGGTCTGATGACCGAGATCGTCGGCCTGCTCAATCACCGCGGCGAAGCGATAGCCTCGCGTATCGCCGGGGGCAATGCCGGCACTGCAGCGGAACTGACGGACCTGATGATGCTGCAGGCGATCAATCGCTGGCAGCCGCTCTTCGCGCATCTGCAGGCGGCGTCCTGTATCCACCCGGAAGACCTGTTCCGCCATGGGATCGCCCTGGCCGGTGAGCTCGCGACCTTCACCCAGGCAGATCACCGACCCCGCCCGTTCCCGATCTACGACCACGAGCTCCTTCAGGCGACCTTCGCGCCCGTGGCCGCGGCATTGCGACAGGCGCTGAGCGCCGTGCTGGAACGCGGTGCCATCGCCATTCCGCTGGTCGAGCATCGCTACGGCATCCGCGTCGCCGAGGTGACCGACAAGTCGATCTTCGGCAAGTACACCTTCGTGCTCGCCGCGAAGGCCGACATGCCGGCCGAGGCGCTAATGCGGAGTCTCGTCGGTCAGATCAAGATCGGACCGGCAGAGCAGATGCGCGAACTCGTCAACGCCGCGCTGCCCGGCATCATGCCGCGCGCACTGCCGGTGGCCCCACGCCAGATTCCCTACCACACCGGCAAAGCATATTTCGAACTGGACCGGACCAGCCCGCTCTGGAAACAGGTCGCGGCAGGTAATGGATTGACGATTCATGTCTCTGGCGAATTTCCGGCGCTCGAGCTCGATCTGTGGGCGGTCAAGGATTGATCATGGCTAAGGGGGACGCGGGGTGAGCGACCCATTTGCTCAATTTTTCGGATCGGACGACACGATCCGGCGTCCGCTGAACGGCAGTCGTGGGGCGCTTGCGCCGAATCCCGACCATGGGTTCGGTCCGACCACGCGCGGCTCCTCGACGGCCGACTTCCAACTCGGTGAAGACTTCTTCGCGCCCCCGCGCCGAAGCAGTGGCCCAGCCGTCGAGAGCTTCGACGACCCCGGCGGTCCTTTGCGCAGGCGCGGCAGCGACAGCGAGATCGACAAGGCTTTCGAGCTTGCGGCCATCAATCCGTTGGCTGCGGCCGCTGCGCCGTTGCTGTGGCTTGCTGGCCGACTCAACGAGAGCGCGCCGCCCGACGACGTCGCCGAGTTCCGGCGCCACGTCATGGACGAGATCAAGCGCTTCGAGACGGCAGCCATGGCGCGCGATATACCTGGTCGCCTCGTGCGAGTGGCGCGCTATGCGCTCTGCGCCTCCATAGACGACATCATTCTGAATACCCGCTGGGGTGCCAGCAGCGGATGGGCGAGCCGCAGCCTTGTCGGCCTGCTTTATAATGAGACCTGGGGTGGCGAACGGTTCTTCGATCTCCTGTCGCAGATGCTGCAGCAGCCTGAACAGAACATCGACGCGCTGGAACTGCTGGCGATCTGCCTGTCGATCGGCTTCATCGGCAAGTACCGCGTGATGGAGGGCGGCCAGGGCCACCTCACGCGACTGCGACACGACCTCTACCGGACGATACGACGCGTCCGCGGCCCTTATGAGCGCACGCTTTCGGGCAAGTGGGGGGCGGCGAACGCGCCATACAAACCGCCGCGCTCCATGGCCGCTCCGTGGCTGGCGGCGATCCTGCTTCTGATCCTTTTGATCGCACTGTGGGCATTTGCAAGCGTAAGCCTGCGGGCGGACGTCGAGCGCGCAGCCGAACAGATCCGTGCGCTCGGGCCCAGCATACCGGTGACGGTCGAGAAAGCCGGCGTGCCCACCGTGCCCGATCCGCAACCGCCCGTGCGGCAGACCCAGATCGAGCGCATCTCGCAAACCCTTGGGAGCGATATCGCGGCCGGGCGGATCGAGGTCGCAGAACTGGGCGGCGACGTCGCGATCCGCATGCTTGCGGCTTCTTTCCCGGTCGGCGGCGTCGAACTTTCGAAGGAGGAAGACCCTCTCATCGCGCGCATTGCGGATGCGCTCGACGCAGAGGCCGGCCGTATCCTCGTCTTAGGCCATACGGACAACCTGCCGGTCGGCGCCAACAGTCCGCTCCGCGACAACGTTGCCATCTCTGTTGCGCGTGCGCGCTCGGCCGCGCAGATGCTGCAGCGTCACATCGCGGCGCCGACCCGGGTCAGCTACGAAGGCCGCGGCGAGAACGACCCGATCGCCAGCAACGCCACGCCGGAAGGGCGGGCGCGAAATCGCCGCGTGGAATTCCTGGTCCCGGCGGAACAGGTGCCATGAGAGCAGGCTGGATGCTGGCATGGCTGGCAGGCCTCGTGATCGCATCCGCGGCGAGCTGGTGGATCTGGCGCAGCGCTCCGGCGGCGGACGAACTGCCCCGCTTCGCGGCAGCGCTCGCGCCCGTGATCGTCTGGGCCCTTGTTCCGGCCGTTCTGGGACGCTGGATGTTCGGCGACAAGGAGGGGCGTTCGGGAGCCCCGAACCTACGGGACCAGCGGCGCGCTGTGCTCCGCTTCCTCGCCGACCGCGGGCTGAAGGGCAGCCGGCGCCGCCATTCCTTGCCGCTCTACCTCGTCGCCGGCCCGTCCGGATCGGGCAAGTCGGCACTGCTCCTGCAGTCCGACACTGGGCTCGGCCTGCCCGTCGCGGTGGGGGCATCGCGCTGGTGGGTTGGACAGGACGCCATCTTCGTCGAGACGAATTTCGACGGCGCAGGCGGCAGCCAGGACGTGTTCGACCTTATCCGTACCGTGCGGCCGCGGCAGCCGATGAGTGCCACGCTGCTGGTCATAAGCCCCGCCGACCTTACCCTTGCCGACGAAGCGGAACACCGCGCGATCGCCGACGCGATTGCTAGCGACTTGAGCCTGCTTGAAGAACGGATCGGCGCGCGGCCTCCCCTTTATCTGCTACTTTCCAAAACAGACATGGTTCCGGGCTTTCATGAATTCTTCGACCGCCTTGAGCCTCTGGATCGCGCAACGCCCTGGGGTTTCTCGCTCCCCTTGGCCGACGACCTCGCGGCAGGCCAGGAAGCAGCGGACATCGACAAGGGCTTCGATCGCCTGCTTTCTGCAATGCGCGCCCGCCATGTCGAATGGCTGTCGCGGGAGGCTGATCCTGTGCGAAGCGGCCGGATTCACGGCTTCGCTACTCAGGTGGCGGCATTGCGTCATCAGATCAAGCCGATCGTGGACGCGCTCCTTCCCAGGCAGACCCACGCTTGGCAAGGCGCGATCTTGCGCGGCGTTTTCCTGACCAGTGCCCACCAGGAGCCGCTGACGATCGATTCCTTGCTGCCGGATCTCTCACGGTGGTTCGCCCTGCCGCGCATAGGCACCCTGCCGCCAGATCTGGGCATGGAGGACGAAAACCATGGCTACTTCATTGCCGGCGCCTTCCAGCAGGCGATCCTGCCGGAAGCGGGCCTCGTCGCAGCGAAGCGCAAACCATGGGCCGCGATGCAGTGGACGTTCGTCGCGGTAATGATCGTGTGCGGGCTCACAGCCGGCCTATATGTGCTCCGGGTCTTCGATACCGAGGTGCAGCTGGCCCCGCGCATCTCCCGGGCAGCCGCCGAGTTTCCTGCCTTTGCGTCGCCATCATCGGCGAGCCAGCTTCCCTCGGTCGTCGCGGCAATAAAGCGCTTCGACGCCCTTGTTGCGGAAATCCGGGCCGAACCGTCGCCGCCCCTCCTGCTCGGCGATAACGGAAGGCCTCTCTACGGATCCGCCTTAGCCGACGCGCGGCGCAACTTCCGCCAGAACGTCCTGCTGCCGCATCTGTCCGCACTGCTCGAGACGCAGTTGGTGGACGCGGATGCAGACGATGCTGAACTCAAGGTGCTCATTGCCGTTGCCGAAGCCGCTGCCGAGCCAGGCTCCGACAGTGTCAGGCAATGGCTCGAGGATAACGCGTCGCTCGTCCCCGAGACAGACCGCGAAACGTTGGTCAGCGAGGGGATCGAGGGCATTCGCGAAGCCGGCGGCCTTGCCGTCGACCCTGCCTATATCGATGCCGCCCGGCGCATGATCGCCTACCGGGAAAGCCTCTCGTGACGCTCAAATCTCCCCTGAGGCGGTTCGGGCTGCTGCTGGCGCGACCGGCAGTCTACCTGACGATCTTCATCGTCCTGCTGGCGCTCGCGATATGGTTCGGCGGGCCTCTCCTCGGCGCCGGCGAGTGGCGCCCGGTGCGGTCGGTGCCAGTGCGGCTCGTGCTCCTGTTACTCCTGGCTCTGGCATGGGGCATCGGCGGCGTGCTCATGCGCGCACGGCGCAGCAGCGATGAGCAGGCCTTGTTGGCGGCACTGCGTCGACAGGATGAGGAAAAGGACGTCGCGGCGGACCGCGAGGCTCAGTCCGTCGAGCAGCGTTTTCAGCAGTTTCGGGCCGCAGCACGCGACGTCCGCAGGTTTCTCGGCCGCTTGCGGGGCCCAGGCCCGGGCGTGGCGGCGATGCCCTGGTACGTTGTGCTCGGTATGAGAGGGGCCGGGAAATCGACGCTCTGCCGAAGCCTGCGACCATCTGCGATCAATGACAAGGATACGGACAGCACGGCACCTGCGCGGTTCCACGTATTGGACGAGGCCGTACTGGTCGAGCTGGACGGCGCGTTCGTCCAGCAAGAAGAAGGCTGGTCGCGTCAGTTATGGCCGCGCATCCTCGACCAATTGCGCAGTTTTCGGCCGCGGCAGCCGCTCAACGGCGTCGTCCTGACGATCGGGGTCGACGAACTGCTCCGAGCGGCACCCGAGACCTTGATCGATCTCGCCGCGGCGGCACGGCGGCGAATGGAGGAGATCGGCACACGTCTGCGCACTCGCGCGCCCCTCTACATTGTCGTGACGAAGCTCGACCTGCTGCTGGGCTTCGAGGAATTCTTCGAGAGCCTGCCGGCAGAGGAACGCGAGGCCGCCTTGGGATTTCCGCTTGCCACGCTCGAGGGGCCGACGACGGGCTCGGCTGTAAATGCATTTTCGGTCGGCTTCGCCGACCTGCTTCAGCCGCTGTGCGGCCAGTTGACGATGAGGCTGCACGAGGAGCCGGATGAACTGCGCCGCCGCCGCATCAACGAACTGCCGTCGCAGTTTGCGCTGCTGAAGCCGAAATTATTGCCGCTGGTGCAGCATCTCACCTCGACCGACCGCTTCGCCGTTCCGCCTCTCGTGCGCGGACTTTTCTTCGTCAGCGCGAGCCAGACCAACAACTTTATCGATATTTCGGCGTCGACGCTGGGCCAGGACTTTGCCTATGGCGGTGAGGGCCTTCGCGCGGCACCGCAGTCGATCACCATCCGCAGCAGACCGTATTTCGTAGCGGGTCTCCTCCACAAGGTGATGTTGCCGGAACGGGGTCTGGCGGGACTGACGCGTCCCGGCCGCGTCATCGTGCAGGTGCGGGATGTCGGCGCCAATCTTGCACTTGCCATGGCAGCGATCTTTTTCATCACCGTTTGGTGGCTCGCTTTTTCGGAAGGTCGCGCCTATGTCGGCCGCCTCGACCAGGGCGCATCCGAGGCTCGGCGGTCGATCCAGCATGCGGCGCCAGAGCGTGTGATGCCGGCCGACTTCGGACCTGTGCTCGAGACTCTCGACGATCTCCGCAGCCTTGCGCAGGAGCGGCCAGGGCAAACGCCCGCCGGACTTTATAGTACCAGCAGCGCCGAAGCCGCCGGGCGCAACGTCTACGACCGTGCCCTTGCCGACATGGCCCTGCCATTTCTGTGGAGCTATCTGCGCAATGGCCTCGACGCACCCGGAACGCCAGAGGCGCTGCGGCTGCAACAGCTCAAGCTTTACCTCATGATCGGAGGCGAAAGGGCGGTCGATGCGGAGGCAGCGAGACTGGTCGCCGCCGATTTCACAGGCCATTGGCTCCCCAATGACCGCAGTGCCGAAGTCGAGCTGGCGGTCGCGGACCATCTCGCCGAGTTCTCGCGGATCCAGATAACGGTGCCACCCATTGATCTTGTGCTCGTGGAGCGTGCCCGCGGGCGCATTTCCGACTATACGCTGGCGCGTATCGCCTATGACCTGGCGCTGACGATGCCGGCAGTCACCAGTCGCCCAGCCTGGCGTCCGGTCGAGCATATGGGGCTTGCCGGACCACAGGGGCTGAGCCGCATCAGCGGCAAGAGCTTTTGGGACGGGATTCTCGGCATCTACACCGCGAGCGGACTGAAGGAGACGATGCTGCCCGCGTCCCGCGAAGCCGCCGGCCGCGTGGCGGCTGACCTGTGGGCCATGGGAATGGCCGACACCTCGGCGGAACGCGAGCGCGAGGAGCGCCGCATCCGAGACGGACTGCTTGATCTCTACCGGGTGGACTACATCACGGTTTGGGAAAGCCTCCTGTCCGATCTCGATATCGCACAGACGACCACGGCAAGCGATCTGGCGCGCGCGATGGCACTCATCATCGGCCAGCCCTCCCCGGTCAAGGAACTTACCGTGGGGATCGCGCAGGAGACGAACCCGGCTGAAGCCGCTCAATCGACGCTCGACACGGTGGCTGAGACAGCCAGGTCTCTCCAGCCAGACGAGCTTTCAATCCTGACGCCGCGTCGCGTTATCGACGTGGCGAGCGCCGTATCCGATCATTTCCCTCCGTTTCGGAAGGCTGTCCTGGCCGATGAGGGCCAGCAGGCGCAGATCGATGCGCTCCTTGCGGCCATGGAGCCGCTCTATCGTCAGATCAACCATGTCGCCAATGGCGGTGACGTGCTGGAGCTCGGTACCGAACCGCAGACCATGCTCGCCGAACTGACCCGGCGCGTGGCTGCGCTTCCTGAAAACCTGCAGCCCCTCTTCCGACGAATCCTCAACAAGGCGGCTGCCGTGACTGCCGGCAAATCCCGACAGCGGCTGGCGGACATCTGGACGACGACGGTGCTGCCGCTATGCCGTTCGACGACGGTGGGCCGCTATCCATTCGAACCGCGCAGTCGCCGGGACGCGTCAGTCTCTGATTTTGCCAGCCTTTTCGGGCCCAAGGGCGCCATTGCCTCATTCCGGAACGATTATCTGCGCCCCTTCATCGACAGCAGCACCAAGCCGTGGCGCTGGCGAACCGGCCAGCAGTTCGGGCTTGACCTCGACGATGCCGTGCTACGCCAGTTCGAACTGGCGGACGAGATCACCACGGCCTATTTCGGAGACTCGGAAACGCCGCTCGTGGCGTTCCAGATCGAGCCGGTCAGCCTCGACCGCCGCGCCCGCGCCTTCCAGCTCGACATCGGTGGACCGACGCTCATCTATGCGCACGGGCCGCCGAAGGCGGCTGCCTTCGGCTGGCCGCCAGAGAATCCTGCTGCCGAAGCCATGCTGTCGATGACGCCCGAACTGGACGGCGAACGCAACATGCTGCGCTTTGAAGGCGCGTGGGCTCTCTTTCGCCTGTTCGACGCCGGCCGCATCCTCGAAGCCGAAACCACGGACGTGGTGCCTTATCAGTTCAACATTGGCAACCGGAGCTTGCGCCTGATTGTCACGGCGCCGCCGACGCGCAATCCGTTCTCGCGCGATATCCTGTCCAACTTCAGTTGTCCGGAACTGCAATGACAATCCGCGCCTGTCCACACCGGTCGACTTCGGGCCGCAGCCACTTCGTGCCTTCGCCAGCCCTCTCTTTTGCAACTGCCTGCCAGATCCAGGAGATCCGCCCGACATGACGGATGAACTCCTTCTTCACTACAACCGCGAGCTGCTCAATATTCGGCGGGCGGCTGCGGCATTCGCTGCCGAAAATCCGCGCATTGCGGCCCGGCTTCGCCTGTCCGAGGATTCGATCGAGGATCCGCATGTCTCACGTCTTGTTGAGGCATTCGCCTATCTTACGGCGCGGGTCCGCCAGAAGCTCGACGACGATTTTCCCGAGCTCACCGACGCTTTCCTGAACGTGCTCTATCCGCATTTCGAGCGCCCCATTCCTTCGCTCTCGATCTTGCAGATGGAGCCGTCGCGGGAGATGGCCGAGCCGCATGTCGTGGGCCGTGGTACCTTGATCGATACCGAGCCCGTGGACGGCGACGAGTGCAGGTTCAGCACCACCAGCGAGGTGACGCTGCACCCTATCTCCATCAAGCTCGCCTCCCTCACGGGGCGCCCGATCATGGCGCCCGAGACGGCGAAGGCGCCGAACGCAGCCGCTTGCCTGCGGCTGACGCTGGAGATGCTGCAGCCCGACGCCAGTTTCGCGCAGAACGGTCCCGACCGGCTCCGCTTCTTCCTGCGCGGCCAGCCACAGCTGGTCTATCCGCTCTACGAGCTTCTGCTCAACGACGCGCTCGCGGTCGCCTTCGCGGAAGGGGCGAATGATCCCTCGCCCGTCGTCCTTGACGCAGCCGCGCTGTCGCCCGCCGGCTTCGAAGAGGACGAAGGGCTGCTGCCTTATGGCAGCGCATCGCATATCGGCTTCCGGATCCTGACCGAATTTTTTGCCTTTCCCGAGAAGTTCCTGTTTGTCGACCTGACCTTCCCCGATCGCACCGCGCTAAGGGGTAAGGGAAGAACGCTCGATGTCTTCATCTATCTGAAACGAGCCTGGCCGGCCCTGGAGCGTTCGGTGACCGCCGCCGCCTTCGCCCTGGGATGCACGCCGATCGTGAATCTCTTTCCCCAGGCCGCGGAGCCGGTCACGATCGACCGCCGCTCGACGCAGTACCGCGTCACTCCGGACGCTCGCCGGTCGCGGGCGCTCGAAGTCTACAGCGTCGAGACCGTCCATTCGATCAATGCGGATGGCAAGCGCCGCATCATCCGCCCCTTCTATGGTCTCGATCACTCGCTCGACCCGATGGCGGCGGATGACGCCGGCTGGTGGCTCGCGTCGCGGACCGATGGCGACCCTGATAATCCCGGCAGCGAGGTCTCGCTTTCGATCGTCGACCTCGATTTCCGGCCGAACCTCCCCTCCGACGGCGTGCTCGCGGTTGAAACCCTCTGCCTAAACAGAAACCGGCCCGACCGCCTTCCTTTTGGTGGCGGTCATCCGGAATTGCGCATGGTAGAGCCATCGCCTCTGGTCGGGAGCATGCGCATGCTCACCGCGCCCACGCCGACGCTGCGCAATCTGAACCGGCAGGCCGGCCGCTGGCGGCTCGTCTCGCATTTATCGCTCAACCATCTCTCGCTTGTCTCGGATGGCGGACTGGCCGCCTTGCGCGAGATGCTGACGCTTTACGATTTCCACAACTCGGCCGAGACGCGCGCCCTGATCGAGGGCATTATCGGCGTGTCGTCCAAAATGGGAACCGCTCGCGTGCGGGCAGCAGGTCAAAGCGCGTTCTGCCGCGGCATCGACGTGACGCTCAGCTTCGACGAATCCAACTTTTCCGGTAACGGCATCTACCTGATGGCCAGCGTGCTCGAGCGTTTCCTCGGGCTATACGCGGGCGTCAATTCGTTCTCGCGACTGACCGTCGCGGTCAAAGGCCGCAGCGAGGTATTGAAGACATGGCCAGCACGCGCCGGCGATCACGTTCTTCTCTAGCGGCAAGCCTGTTCGAGCAGCCTCAGGCCTACGAGTTCTTCCAGCTCGTCCGCCTGCGTGAACTCATTGCAGCGCTTGAAAGCGAGAGAACCGGCAGCCCGCAGCCGGAACCGATCGGTTCTGGCGTGGAGCCGCGCAAGGCCGCACTCACAATCCGCACATCCGTGCCGCTCGGCTTCGCGGCAGCCGAGGTCACGGCCCTACGTCAGCCAAGGCAGGGCGGGCCTGTCGAAGCGACGCAGACACTTGTGGGCTTGACGGGACCGTCCGGTGTGCTTCCCCACGCGCTCAGCGAACTGGTGCAAGTCAGCGTTCGCGAGCGCAATCCGGCGCTGCGCGACTTCCTGGACGTGTTCAACAATCGCCTCGCGGGACTGCTCTACGAAGCGTGGACCAAGTACCGCGCCGTGATTGCGCGCGAACGCGCCGTGCGGCTCGGTGCGAGCAACACTCTCGACACAGCATTCAAGGCGCTGGTGGGCATCGGCATGCCGTCGGTGTCGTCGCGCATGCAAATACCGGACGATACGCTCGTCCACTTCGGCGGTCTTCTCTCAAGGCAAGGCCGATCAGTAATCGCCGTGGAACGGGTGCTCTCGGGTTCCCTCGGCCATTGCGTGAAAATCCGCCAGTTCCTCGGCGAGTGGCTGCCCATTGCCGAGTCCGATCAAACGCGACTGCCGCGCGGCCGGAGTTCGGTCGGTCATTTCGCGGCGCTCGGGAGGGATGTTGTCCTTGGCACGCGCACCTTCGATATCCAGTCCTCGGTTCTCGTCTGCGTCGGGCCCCTCACCTATCCTGCTTTCCGGTCGCTGCTTCCCGACGGGCGCCGCGCCCGCATGCTGAGCGATCTTGCTGCCATCGCGCTCGGCCCAGACAAGGCTTTCCGTCTTCGCCTCGAACTTCGTAGCGCCGAGGTGCCTATGCTCAGGCTCGGCGGCGATCGTGACGATGCTTCCGCTAGCCGACTCGGCTGGAATACTTGGCTCGCCTCCGAGAGGCCGCGCACAAGCTCAGCTTCCGCCGAGTTCCACCCTCCCGCCCATCTCCGCTAATCGACTGGAACCGACGATGAACGACTGGACCGACGGCTACGTGTCCGACATAGAGTATCTGCCTGGCTACTATATGGAGCAGGCGCCGGCGCATCTTGATCTGGCGTGCCTTCTCCGCGGCATCGAGCCGCCGCGGGCGCCGGGCGAGAGCTTTCGCTATTGCGAACTCGGCTGCGGGGTGGGCGAGACGGCGCTGACGATCGCGGCCGCCAATGCGCAGGCGGAGGTATGGGCTTTTGATTTCAATCCGGCGCATATCACGCGCGGAAGCGGGCTGGCCAAGGCGGCGGGCCTTACCAACGCCCATATCGAGGAGGCCTCCTTCGAGGAGCTGGCCCGTGGCGCGTACCGCGATCTCGGCCGCTTCGACTACATTGCGCTTCATGGAGTATGGGCCTGGGTGAGCGCGGCCAATCGTGCCCATATCGTACAATTCATCGACCGGCACCTGAAACCGGGTGGCCTTGTCTACGTGACCTACAATGCGCTGCCCGGCTGGACCTCCGCCATGCCTCTGCAAAGGCTAGTCTCGATGTTCGCCGACGTTGCCAGCGAGCGCAGCGACTGTCGCATCGTCACGGCACTCGATAAAGTCGCCGCCTTTGCAAAGGCCGGCGCCGGAATGCTTCCTGCCGAAATGCTCGAGCGGCTCGGCAAGGAACGCGAGAAGGGCAATGTCGCTTACCTCTCGCACGAATACCTGAACGCCCACTGGTCCCCGTGCTACCAGGTCGATGTGGCGCGCGAGATGTCGGTCGCCAAGCTGAGCTATGCCGGCACGGCCAATCTGCTGGAGAACTTTCCCGATTTATCGCTGACGCCTGAGCAGCGTGAGCTCGTCGCGGGCATGCCCGCTGCCTTGGCCGAAACCGCCAAGGACTATTTCATGGCGCGTACCTTCCGCCGCGACATCTACATTCGGGGCGCTCGCGCAATCCCCGACAGACGCCTCGACGGGCGTATCCGCGATATCAGGCTGGCGCTGGTCGTTCCCGAAGACGCCGTGACGCGCGACATCAAGGTGCCGCTCGGCGAAGCGGCCCTCAATGAGAGCTTCTACGGTCCGGCGCTGGAAGCGCTGGCCCAGGCGCCGCGTTCGGTCGGCGAATTGATCGACCTGCCCGAGGCCGAGCGCAGCAGCGTCACGCCGCGGGAGGTGGTCGGCATGCTCGTGGGTTCGCGCCAGGCAATGATCCTGGCGAACGAGACCTCGCCTGCGGGACGCGCTGCGGCCGCCCGCTTCAATGCCGCCCATCTGAGCGCCTGCGCAGATGAAGGCAGGGCGGTCTGCGCGCTCGCCGCATCAGGGACCGGCTCGGGCCTCACCGCGCGCCTTTTCGAGATGTTGGCCTATGAGGCGATGGCAGACGGTGCGCCCGCGGAGGCCGGGGCTCTCACTGGCGCGGTCTGGCGTATCCTCACCACGAGAGGCGATCGCATTCGCCACGAGGGTGAGTTGATCCACGACGATAGCGAGAACAAGCGGCTCATTGCCGAGCAGATGCAGCTCGTCGTTGCCACGGCCGTTCCGATCTGGAAACGAGTCGGCGCGATCTGACCGCCAATGGATGGGCTCCCCTTCTCGGACCTGTGGCTCATTCACCGAAGGGGGGCCGTCGATATCCTTGCGGGCTTTGACAGGTCGGGAGCCGAGCTCGTCGTCAAACGGCTCGTTGTTGGAAGATGCGGGCCGGATCCGCTCCTAGCGGCGCGGTTCAGGCGAGAAGCGGCGATCTACCGGACACTGCAGCATCCAGGCATTGCGCGGTGCCTCGGATCCGGGGAAGACTGGCTGGCACTCGAGCGGCTGCAGAACGGCCTTGGCGATCCTGCCCGGCGCTCAGCATTCCATCGCCTGGACGCCGTCCGCGCCCTGCTGCACGACTTGGCGGACATACTGGCCTATCTACATGCGCGCGGCGTTATCCATGCCGACCTGAAGCCTGCGCATGTCATGTTCCGTGGCGACCATCCGGTCATCATCGACTTCGGGATCGCGAGCCTCGGATCGCCGGATCCGATCGCGGGCGCAGAATTCGCCGGCTCCCCGCGATGGATGGCGCCCGAACTCATCGCCGGCGGATTGCCCTCGCCCATGTCGGATGTCTGGGCCTTGTGTGCCATCGGCTGCTGGCTCCTGAACGGAGGGCCCGACAACGACGAGCACGCCGAAGCAATCCTGGAACGGCGACTTGCGACAAGGGACGCGAGCGAAGCTGAACCGACACTCCCGGACGGCATCGACCGGCAGTTTGCGCGTATCCTGGTGGCCGGGCTGGGACCGCAGAACCTGCGGCCCACGGCGGCGCAGATCGTTCAGCTGATCTCCAGGACGACGGCAGGGTAAAGCTTCTTCAGATTGGGAAGGGACTTGCTCTGCCAGGGGATTTTGGTCGAGCCACGGACGGCAAGGCCCACACCTGACTGCTTCCTTACCTCGATCGTGAACTTCGCCAGCAGGTTGATGCCGGAGCTGTTGAGAAACTCGAGTTCGGTTAGATCCAGGGCGATCGTCTCGGGCTTGCTGGCCAGCACGTTCTGCATGATCTCGAGGATCGGGGCATAGGCCTCCGTGCCCGAGAGCCGCATGGTTCCTTCATAGTGGATCGTCGCGCCTTCCGCCCAAACCCTGTAGTCGTTCGTCTTGATTTCCATTGTTGCGAGTTGCTCCGATGAATGGGGGTCAGGAGAGAGTAAGCGCAGCGAAGGTGTTGAGCCGGATCGGCCCACCAGCGCCGTCGTCGAGGAATTCCCACCCCAGCTTTGCGCCATAGTCGCTCATCAGCGTCAGAAGCCCAAGCCCGGACGCCGAGGAACTGGCGTCCTCCGCATTGGCCTCGATTCGCTCGATCAGCAATTCACCCGGATCGCGGGAGGTGATCTCTTCCAGCAGTCCGCTGAAACGCTCCGCCGTGCCGCGGTTGACGAGATTGGAAACCCTTATCTCGAACCGCGCGCCGTCGATCGAGGTATCCACCAAGATATCGCCCGGGTGACGGAACTTTACTGCGTTCTCGAGCAGTTCGTTGACGAGATAGCCGATGCTATGCCGCGTTTCGTTGTAATCAAGCGAGAGCGCGCCGCTGCGCAAGGCATAGAACTCGCCGATGAATTCCGACGTCGTGCTCGCATGATGCCAGGTCAGGTCGAGCGGCCCTTCGGCCAAAGTCACCGACTTGCCGAATGCGGCCGAGCCGTTGTGTAGCGTCGTCTCGCCGTAATGCGTCCTCATCTATCGATGCCTCATCACGACCAGAGTGATGTCGTCGTGGATCTTCTGTGTCCCTATGTGGGCCATCAAGTCCGCGATGATGCCGTCCTTTATCTCGTCGGCGCTGCCGTTGCGGTGGCGCTTGGCGCTCTCGCACAGCCGTTCGATCCCGAAGAGTTCCCCCGCCGGGCTCTCGGCCTCGGTTACCCCGTCCGTGTGTAGGACGATGATGTCGCCCTTGTCGAAGTCCAAATCATGCGTGCTGACGAAGGGCCCAATGTCGCTCTCCAGCCCGATCGGGAAGCCGAGGTCGATCGTGTCGATGCGCTCGATCTCCCCGCCGTTGCGCAGGACCAGCACTTCCTCGTGCTGGCCCGAAACCGTGACCTTGCTGTTCTCGTAATCGAGGAAGGTCAGCGACAAATGCTTGTCGGTCTTGGTGCGCTCGATGTTCTTGAAGATCGTGCGGTTCAGGATCTCCAGGAACTCCTTCGGATCGCCGCTGCCCTGCTCTTGAAGGGCCCGCGCCACTGACTGCACCATCAGCATCAGGACCCCGCTTTCCAAACCGTGTCCCGTCACGTCGCCGATGCCGACCTTCACGCGGTTGCCGTTCTGGAGCACGTCGAAATAGTCGCCGCCCACCTCGTCGGCTGGCTCCATATAGCCGGCAACCTCGATGTTCGGAATGGCGCCAAGCTCGTTCGATTTCGGCAGAACCATCTTCTGTATATGGCGGGCGACGTCGAGCTCCGCTCCGAGGCGCAGGTTCTCGGATTTCAGGCGTGCGTTGAGCGCCATGATCTCGTCATTTGCGTTCGCGAGCTCATGGGTGCGCTCCTCGACCAGGTTTTCCAGGTTTTCCGTGTGATACCTCATCTCCTCGGCCATCTTGTTGAACGCGATGCCGACGGCGCCGACCTCGTCGCGCGACGGAATATCGACGCGCACCGAGTAGTCCTTTTCCTGAAGACGGCGTGCCGCATTGGCAAGCGCGCTCAGCCCGGCGGTGATGCGGCCCGAGATTGCGTAGACTGCGGCCAGAACGACGAGAAGGCTGATGAAGAGGATGATGATCTGGTAGTGGACGACGCGGGTCGTCGCGCTCGAAATGGCGGTCTGGGCCGAGATCAGCGAGCCATAGATTTCTTGTTCGGAAACGACGAAACCGAGCGTCATCGTCTCCTTCACAATACCCTTGCCGTCCCATAGATTGCCGGGCGTCAGCTGTTTTAGCACGACGAGATGTGGCACCTCAGCGCCGTCGCGCTCCAGTATGACATGTTTAAGTTCGGTATGCGCGTCTGTGGGCAAGACAAGCGACGCGATGGCGGCTTGGGTGCTCGAGCGCAACGAGCGATCGACGCCGGTGACGCCCTGTCCGCTCTGGTCGCTGGCCTTGAGCCCAAGGGTTTCTTCACCGATGGCATTGGTGGCAATAACATTGCCGTTCGACATCACGAGAAAGCCGAAGCCGGTTTCGGCGATGCTAACGCTTTCGACGAGGCTCGCCAGTTGGTCCAGCGTGATGTCGACGGCGGCCATCCCGGCTACATGATTGCGGTCGGCGGTCCAAAGCGGGTGGAAGAAGCTGACGATCAGCTTCCCGGTGATGGCGTCGATATAGGGCGCTGTCGTTACGATTTCGGATTCGACCGGGCGAGATGCTGGACTGGCGATCCAGGATTCCCAACCCTCGTAGACGCCAGGAAAGAAGAAATCCCAGAAATTCGGGCCCTCATTGTGGCCAGGGTACAGTTTGTCGAAGGTTTGCGCTTGTTCCGAATAGGGCGTGGCACGCATGATGGATGCGTCCTTCGGCCCGACATAGTACATTTGCAGCTTCGGTGCTCCGGTTTTCATCAGCGACGGACCGAGCAGGCTCAGGATCGCGCTGTTACGCACTTCCCTTTCAGCGGCGGGTACCGGTTGCTTGTCGGGCCCCAGCAGATAGCCCCAGACGCTTACGGCGGAAGGAGCGCCCGCCGAATTCTGCGACCAGCCGCCTTGTTGGTCGAACGCAAGCGGCGTGGTGAAGGCAGGATTAGTTTCGAGTGCCCGGCCTATCTCATCTTCGACCTCAGGATGGTCGATGAGCGTCTGCATCGTGTTGGCGAGCGTCGTCACGTCCGAATGCACGCGATCCAGCAGCAGATCGGCCCGCAATGCGGTCGTCTCGATATAGGTTTTCAAATACTCCTGGTTTGCCTCGGTGAGCCCTTCGCCCACTTGGTTGGTGGCATCGCGAGACAAACGCTGCACGTTCCAGATGGCGATGCCCCCACCAAGCAAAAGATCAAACAGGACCGCCGCGCCGACGACCAGGACGAACTTCGCCCGGAAACTACGTGGCGAAAAGCGACCGACTTTGATCGCCCTGTCGGATTGAGCTTCGGCGTAGGAGAGAGTCATAGCGGCTTGCGCCCCGACGCCACCCAGATCGGCCAGCCGGCGTAGCCCTTTGGATGCAAGGCCGCGAAGATGTGGTCGTCAAATCCGCGGCGGAAACGCTCGATGAATTCCGTGGAATCCCCGCGCTGGTCGGCCATGTCGCCGGCGAAGAGGTTCTTCCATGATTCAATGATGTCGGCGAAGTCCTGAGGATCGCCGTCGAGATTGGTCACCATGAAGGATTCCATGCGGACATCGTCGAAGCCGGCGTCGAGCAGCAAGCGGCGACTCTTCGGGCCACACTCGATATCCATGTTGAAATGATGCCAGAGCTTGGCGACCTCGTTATAGGTCCACTGGATAGATTCCCCCCGCGGTTCGCCCAGGCAATGGGAGTTCTTCTCGTTGGTCACATAGACCCGACCACCCGGCTTGCAGATGCGGAAAAGTTCCTTGAGAATCAGTTCCGGACGATCGAAGACCTGCAGCGAATGGCGGCACGTGACGAAATCGAATTGGCCGTCTTCGAGCAGCATTTCCGAGGCATCGCCATAGACGTATTCGATACCGTCGATGCCGAAATCGGCAGCCACCTTGCGGGCATAGGCGAGGCTCGACTTCGAATGGTCGAGCGCGACGACGCGCGACGGGCGGAACTCCTTTTGCAGCAGCACGGCGAAATCGCCAATACCGCAGCAGACATCGGCCACGATTAGCCCCTCGCGCATTCCGTGCCGCGGCAAGATCGATTTCTCATGACGCCAAGTCATCTTCGTCTGTGTGCGCAGCACATGAATGAAATCGCTGTTCTCGACGAAGGTCTGGCCGGGATAGAACTGGTTGTCGTACTGCTCGACCACGATTCTGGGCGTCAGCTGGCTCAGGGGCGTGAACTTGCGCGTGGACCAGCCGACGACGCTCGATGTGATGATCGAGATGCGCAGGTCGCTGCGCTCTCCGGTCGCGCGCACGAGAAGGCCGGAGATGACCTTGAAGGCGACATTGTTGAGCCGCACCAGCCGCTTGACGTTGAGGTAGAGCGTGCCGCGCACCTTAGACAGGGCCTGCTCGAAAAGGCGGATGCAGGCGGCCAGCTCCTGCTCCTGCTGGGGCCGCATCGATCCGATGATCGAGAACTCCTGGTTGTTCTCGTCGAAGGTGACGGAATAGCTCTGTGCAATCGCCTCGGACATCTGTGCGCTCAGTCCTCGAGTGTCAGTTCAGCCGCCAACCGCACGGCTCCGTCGTCCATCGGCTCGATGATCAGCCGCGCATTGTAGTCGACTGCCAATTCCATCAGGCCAATGGTCGGGTCGATCGGCCCCTCCTGGAACAGGGCAGCACGATATGTCTCCGCAAGATTTTCCTGCGAAAGCCGGTTGAGGGCCTTTCGATAGAAGTCCAGGCCTGCAAGGTCGTTGGGGATCACCAATTCGACACGATCCTTGTTGCCGTTGCGCAGGATGGAGCAGACGAAGTTGCCGGTCGCGCCGTGCGCGCGATGAGCGGTTTCCAGCAGTTCATTCATCGCCGAAGAAAGAAGGTTCGAATAGAGGAGCGAGTCGGTTCGATTGTGGCTGACCATCTTAGCGGCGTAGCTCGACAGACGGTCGCAATAGGCCCAGTCCGAGGCGAATGCCCCGACATCCATGCTTACCGCCACGAGCAACTCAAATGAGTCAGATGGCGCTACGTCTTGATCGATTGTCATGCCGTCAATTGCCGTTCGAACGTGATTGTGCGAAGCGCGCAGGCTCCCCTGCCGCTCCGCATGGCGTGCAGGCTCGATCAAATCCCTGGCTGACTAAGCCCCCCGATTCCCGCAACCCTAACGATAAGGCAGCTACTCTCAGCAGATCAAGTCTAATCGGACTTGATAGCCTTGCGCTCCACCCTCCGGGTCTGGATAAAGCACTGAATGATGAATGAATTCTCAAGCAATGGAACTGGAGGATTTCGCGCCATGTCCGAGCATGCCAACGAGGATGCGGCACCTCTCCGCGCCGAGATTGTCCGGTTGCAGGCCGAACTCGACGACCTCCGCTTGCTCAATGACGCCCTGATGGAGCATGGCGAGGCCGTCGAGGACCAGCTCGCCCAGCAGAATCTGCAGCTGGAGCAGACGCAGCAGCGGCTCGAAGCCGAGCTTGCCGACGCAACGCGCTATCTGTTCTCGATCCTGCCCGAGAAGCGCGACACATTGCCGAAGACAGACTGGCTGCTCGTTCCATCGACGGAGCTCGGCGGCGATTCATTCGGCTATCGCAGGATCGATGACGATCATTTCGCCTTTTACCTGATCGACGTCTGTGGTCACGGGGTCGGCGCCGCGCTCCTGTCCGTGTCGGTCATCAACGTTCTGCGCTCCTCGGCGCTGGTCAATGCCGACTTCCGTGACCCGTCCGAGGTGCTGGCCGCGCTAAACGACATGTTCCCGATGGAACGCCAGAGCAACATGTTCTTCACCGTCTGGTATGGCGTTTACAATGCGGCGAGCAGAGAGCTCCGCTATGCGAGCGGTGGACATCCACCTGCGATACACCTTCGGCAACAGACAGATGGCCCGACCGAGCCGACGTTGCTCATCACGATGGGCGGCATGGCCATCGGTGCCTTTCCCGACATCGTCTTCGAGAGCGCAAGTCTGACCGTAGAACCGGGAGACAGGCTCCTCCTGCTGAGCGATGGGACCTTCGAGGTGGACAGGCGCGCTGGCGAAATGCTGACGGTCGACGAACTGGCCGCCTTTGCCGCGGGAACGAGCGATCAACCACACGCCATCCACGATTGGGTGTGCTCTTTCGGCGACGGAGGTCCGCTGCCGGACGATTTCACGCTTCTTCGGATAGAGTTCTGACGGCCGGCCGCCAGTCATTGCTTGCACCGGAACCCAGTTCGGAGGACGCCCGTAACGCGCTCCATCCTTTCGCCTGCGACATGCCAATGCACGATCGGGTTCGCGACGCTTTGGGGGCAACCTGGGCGCGAAGATTCAGGGTGGCGCTTCGTGGCGCGGCAATGATATTAGCCTTCCTCGGGCAAACAGGGGGCATTGAACATGGGACTGCCGACACCGGAACAGCTAAACGAACTATCTGGAAAAGTCCTCGAACACGGCAAGCTCTGCCGGGGCAAATGGGAGAAATTCACAAGCGTGCTCACTTCGCTGCTGGCCAAGGCTGCCCCGTCGGCAGCGCAGGCCGGTGTGACGAAGGGCGCGTCCGCCCTCGGCGTATCGAGCGGGCTTCAGGTCGGTGCAACGGTCGGCGGCGTTGCCGTCGGCACAACGCTCGCGCCGATCGGCGCCGCACTGGCCCCGTGGATCGCCGCTGCCACGATCGCTTCGCAGGCAGGCAAGATCTTCAGCCTTTACGATATCAAGGACGACGTGCTCAAGGGCGGCAGCCCGAAGGTCACCTATGTCTGCCATTGCGGGCAATGCGCCAAGAACATCGGCTACATCATCGACAAGAAGGAACGGAATGTCGGTCTGGTGGCCGTGGCGGTCTTCACCCTCGGCGCGTCGGCAGTCGTCAAGGGCGTCCACTCGCTCGGCAAGAAGGTCAAGTCCGCCGTCAAAAGCGAGATGCGGCCGAAGGAAAAGACGTGCCGCGACCTCATCGAATCGGCACGCGAGAAGGGCTGCACCGCAGCGATGGCGACGATCTTCCTGCTGTCCGGAAGCTGGAGCTTCATGGGGAACCGGGAGATCAAAACGATGGCGACGGCCGTTGCAATCATGACCTCGGAAGACGGGTGGGACAAGTTCAAATCGCTATGGTGAACGGGCGATCGGGATAGCGATCGACGCCTTTCAGTCACGAGGGCACCAGCTTGCGGTGGACGTCGTTGCGCAGCACTGCCTTTTCGGCGACAATCGCGTGCTTGCGCGCTTCAATCAGAAGGAAGCGGTATCGCTGCGGGCCTTCACGGGCGCCGTCACCAGCAACTAGGTGGATGGGGGGAGCGTTCGATCAGGCTGGACGCCGCGGTGGTCACCGTGGTGAGCAATGTGACGACGCGTCATCAGCAACGTTCCGCCGCCCCTCGTACCGCTCAACGTCCAACACTGATATGGAGGGAAGCACCCTGCGCACATTCGTCGCGAAATCGGGTCAGACTTTGCAGGAGATCAGTGCGGAACTGATCGACGGCCGCCTGGGCAAGACGCAGGCGGAAGCCGTGCTGAGACGTATCCGTACCCTCAATCCGGCACTCGGGACGGGCAAGCTGAAGCAGGGAACGGTGGTCGTCATTCCGGCCGGACCAGGTATCAAAACCGGGCCGACCAGAGCGGTCACGCAGGATGCAGCCGAAATGTTGATCGCCCAGTTCGAACGGCCCGCCCGCCCGACGCGCGGCGACGTGGCGGCGGCCGCCAAAGCGCGACAGCCGCAGCGCGCCAAACTCGCGGATGCTCTTCAGTCAGACGTCTTCAACCGGGCGCTGACAATCGACAAGGAACTGACGGGGAAGGCCGAACTCGCCAAGAAGGCGCTGGCGCAGGAAGAAGCCGACGAAAAGGACTTGCTCAACGGTTTCGACGGCCTGATCTCGGACGCGCGCGCGGCCATGGAGAAGCTCGATAAGATGCTGGTATAGCGGTTGCGGGCTGAGGCAGCCGTCGAAGAACGAGACCGGGCGTGTGGGGCCGATGCCATGGGGCATCGAGTTCGCTGCGGGCAAAGCCGGTGCCTGCCTTCGGAGCAACCGCGACCTCCGTTCCTGACGGGAGATTTTCAGTAAAGCCGAGACGCGCTCCAGGACGTAGCGATCGGGCGGGCAGCCAAAAGGTTCTCGCGAAGGCCTGCGCGAAATAACCGGGCGAAAGCCCGCACACGCCAGCGAGCTCTGGAGTGGTGAGCCTTCGCCTGAAATGCTCGTTGAATACTTCCGAACTTATTGGCGGCCGCAGCTGAAAGACGCGTTCCCACCGGCAGGCAAACGCAAGACTGGGACTCAGCCGACTGTGGCGGCACTCGTTTAGTCTAGTCCTTCTAGATCACCATGGCGTTGAACTTGGCTGATTCCGGCCGCGCATATTTATTGTATTCCGCCAGGATTGCGCGCTTGAACTCCTGCGTCATCGCCGTTAGCTGCCGCTCGGCGACCGTGGCCTCCATGTAATGCCTAAAAGACCAATTGGCGTCCTGGCTCACAGTCGCCCGAATATATTTCGCGATGTGCGTACCCTCGATCACGTCCACCTCTACGTCATAGTCCAAGCTCGTTATGGGCGTGCCCTTATCGGTCAGCACCTCCTTGATGGCGATCTCCAGGGCTAGCATGGCGCCGTTCACCGCGGCCGTCCCGGCCACCAAATTTTCGGCAGCCTGGCCTTTCCCGTTTTCCCGCAGGCTATGCGCGATGAGATGGCACCAATGCCATTCCCGCGGCTCGCTTGAGATGCCTAACAGCGTCATCAGATGCTCTCGCGCGCTGACGGGGTTTTTGGTCCCCAGCGCCCTTTGCATCACCACGCTTTGGTCCGGGTCGCGAATCTGGTTACCGTAGGCGCGCACATCTGTCGCCGTCAAATTCTCGACCGTCTGAATTTTCTTGTAGGTCTGCCTGGCGTTGGTGATGCTGTCGTCCACGAGCCGGACAGGCGGCGATTTGGCGAAATAGTGCACATTGCCCGGATTGTACCAGTAGTTCATCGGATAGTATTGCTGACCCTCTTTATCGACGATGAAGCTCGGCTGATTGAATGTCGTGGCGGTGGAGGCGCTGGGCGCCGCCTCCTCCATCCTATCGCCCTTCTTCCCCTTATATTTCAGCGTCGAAAGATCGCCGGACGTGGTGTTGAAGCTAAACACCGTGTCCGGGCTCTGAGTCAGCCCGTAATTCGCACCGCCGCCGCCTTTGGCCTTCTGCTGAAGGTTCTCCAGCTTAATGTCGCTCACGGCGATGAGCGAATTGAACAGTTTGATGCAAATCAGGCTTTGCTCTTGGTCATGCTGAAAAATGTCGCTGCCGGTCGAGGTCACGCCCCGCCACGTGTAAGTTCCCGCGCGCGGTTCGCCCGTTTGGGGATTCGTCCAGGAGACCTGCGTCTGCGATATCACCGTCAAAATTCCCACTGAATGTTCCTTCTGTGGTTGTCCCTATCCGTTGGCGTTCTGCGGGGCCGGCATGCCGTGGCTGGCGCATCCGCTGCGGTTTGGTGATCACGAGTATGTGACCAAAACACAACCTTAAAGCAAGTAGAGTGCAATCCGACTTCGCATTGCACCTCACGTCCAGCGGCAATAAAGAAGGCGGCAACGTAAACCTATCGCCAGCGATGCTGGTGCAATGACAAGAGGCCTCGCACCCTACGTTCAGGCAGGATCTGCTTTCTCCGCTGCGCGCTCAAAACGCTTCCCGAGCGAAGGCTAGGGTCTCGAACAGAAGCGGCGGACCCTTCTTGCCGACGGGGTCGACGGCCGCACCCCCCATATCAAGCTGCCCCATCTCGACGCGGCCGGCGACAGCGCGCCAGGCTCGATCGTGGAGCTTCGGAAAGTCGACGACGCGCGCGGCCAGCGCCGCGTGGCGATCGCGGTGCGCTCCGACCTCGACATCGAGCGGCAAGTGACCGTGACCGGCGCCACCTGGCTCGACCGGCAGAATATCGCCCGCGAGCCGACGGCGCTGGGCGGCGGCTTCGGCGCCGAAGTGCGCGACGCCATGGACCGGCGCGCCGAGCATCTTTTCGGCGAGGGCCTCGCCGAACGCCAGAAGCGCGGCGTCAGCTTCCAGCCCGGCCTGGTCGACACGCTGCGGCGTCGCGAGCTGGAGGCCGTCGGCGAATGCATCGCCGCCGAGACGGGACGGCCGCAGGTCAAGCCGGAGCCCGGCGAATATGTCACCGGCACCTATCAGCGGCGGCTGAACCTCGCGAGCGGCCGCTTCGCCATGATCGACGACGGGCTCGGCTTCAGCCTCGTGCCCTGGACTCCATCAATCGAAAAGCAGCTCGGCCGTCACGTCTCCGGGGTCGCCCGAAGCTACGGCGGCGTTGACTGGAGCTTCGGCCGCCAGCGGGGCTCGGCCTGTGACCAACATTCCAAGCGTAAGGACTCCGACATGTCCGCCACCAGTATCCTCTGGGGGCAGATCCTCACCGTCTTCGCCATCGTCCTCCTGACGACATGGGCCGCCACGCAATGGACGGCCTACAAGCTCGGCTTCCAGCCCAGCTCGGACCGCCGTCGTTCATGCTCGGTCATTGGCCGATCTACTATCCGTGGTCCTTCTTTCCCTGGTGGTACTTCTACGACGCCTATGCGCCGCCGATCTTCGTTGAGGGCGCCTATATCGCGGCGTCGGGCGGCTTCATGTCCATCGCCGTCGCCATCGGCATGTCGGTATGGCGGGCACGGGAGGCAAAGGATGCCGAGACCTTCGGCTCGGCGCGCTGGGCCCGTCATGAGGAGGTGCGCGGCGCCGGCCTGCTCGGCGAGGACGGAGTGGTGCTCGCCAAGTTTGACCACGCCTATCTCCGCCACGATGGACCCGAGCATGTGCTGTGCTTCGCGCCGACCCGCTCCGGCAAGGGCGTCGGCCTGGTCGTGCCGTCGCTGCTCACCTGGCCCGGCTCTGCGATCGTCCACGACATCAAGGGCGAGAACTGGACACTGACCGCCGGCTTCCGAGCCCGGCACGGCCGGGTGCTGCTCTTCGATCCGACCAACGCGAAGTCGGCCGCCTACAATCCCTTGCTCGAGGTGCGCCGCGGCGAGTGGGAGGTCCGCGACGTGCAGAACATCGCCGACATCCTGGTCGACCCAGAAGGCAGCCTCGAAAAGCGAAACCACTGGGAGAAGACCAGCCACGCGCTCCTGGTCGGCGCGATCCTCCATGTCCTCTACGCCGAGGAGGACAAGACGCTCGCCGGCGTCGCCGCCTTCCTCAGCGATCCGAAGCGCCCGATCGGGTCCACTTTGGCGGCGATGATGAAGACCGCCCATCTCGGGGAGACCGGGCCGCATCCGGTAATCGCGTCGGCCGCGCGCGAGCTCCTCAACAAATCCGACAACGAACGCTCCGGGCGTGCTCTCGACCGCCATGTGGTTCCTCGGCCTCTATCGCGATCCCGTCGTCGCCGAGGTGACGCGCCGCTGCGACTGGCGCATCGCCGACATCGTTGGTGCCCGGCATCCGACCAGCCTCTACCTGGTCGTGCCGCCGTCGGACATCGCCCGCACCAAGCCGCTCATCCGGCTCATCCTCAACCAGATCGGAGCTGGAACGCGCCGCGCCGGTTGAGAAGAAGCGCCGATCGAGAACGGGTCCGACGACGGCTTCGACGACGAGGCTGATGACGACGCGGCCCGGATCAACCGCGCCAACCAGATTATGCAGGGCGGCGCGTCAGGTCTCGCTCGACCCGAATGCCGGCATGGAGCTGTGAGGCGCCCATGGCCAATCCGTCGAAGAAACAGCGGCTATCGGTCTATCTCGAACCCGAGGTGATGAAGGCGCTCGCCGCCTATTCGGCGCGGCGTGATCAGTCGCGTTCGCTGATCGCGAAGCGGCGATCGCATCCTTCCTGTCGCCGGACGCTGCCGAGCGTCAGGAAGCGCCGACGACCAAACGCCTCGATCAGCTCGACCGTCGCATGACGCGCATGGAGCGCGACGTTGGCACCTCGGTCGAGATGCTCGCCGTCTTCGTGCGCTTCTGGCTGACCACTAATCCGCCACTACCCAAGCCGGCGCAGGCGGCAGCGCGGGCGCAGGCTGGGGAGCGCTACGACGCCTTCGTCGCCGCGCTCGGGCGCAGACTTGCCAAGGGGCCGAAGCTGCGGCACGAGATTTCCGAGGACATCAACCCCATGCCGGATGCGCAATGAAGGTTGCAGCAGAGGAAGTATAAAGGGCCGGACCGGCGAGATGGGAACCGGCGACCGACCATCTGACGACGCATCTTGGGGACACCTCTGCTCCTTCGGCGGCCCACCGATAGCGGCCAGCGGGGTCGGGAGAATCAGCGTTGATCAAGCACCTATGCGCCGATTTTCGATCATGTCGGTGATCTTGTTTGCCAGTTCCGTCATCACAAACGGTTTGGTGATCACCTCCATGCCCGTCTCAAGATGACCGTTTCCGACAGCGGCGTTCTCCGCGAAACCGGTGATGAACAGCACCTTCAGGTCCGGGCGAGTGAGTCGGGCAGCGTCGGCGACCTGACGACCGTTCAAGCCCCCCGGTAATCCGACGTCCGTAATAAGCAGATCGATCCTGACGTCAGACTGAAGAATCTTCAGTCCAGATGGACCGTCTTCCGCTTCGAGCGCAACATATCCGGCCTCCTCAAGCACTTCCACGATCAGCATGCGAACGGTCGGTTCGTCGTCGATCACGAGCACGGTTTCGCCGGCGCCCATTTCCGGGATCGGTGCGTCCAATGACTCGGCATCGTCGGTAACCTCGCCCGTATAGCGGGGGAGATAGAGGCACATCGTCGTTCCGTGCCCAGGCTCGCTGTAGACGCGGATCTGGCCGCCGGACTGCCGCACGAAACCGTGGATCATGGAAAGACCCAGACCCGTGCCCTGACCGATTGGCTTGGTCGTGAAGAACGGGTCGAAGATCCGGTCGGCGATGTCTTTTGGAACGCCCGTCCCAGTGTCGGTCACGCACACCGAGATATATTGGCCCGGTGGCAGGTCGCGCTCCTGTCCGGCGCGATTGTCCAGCCACTTGTTCGCAGTCTCGATCGTCAGTTTGCCGCCCTCGGGCATAGCATCGCGACCGTTGATGGCGAGGTTGAGGAGCGCGCTTTCGAGCTGGGCGGTGTCGATCCTGGTCGACCAGAGGCCCGCGGCGCCAACGACCTCAACCTTAATGGCCGGGCCGACGGTGCGCCTTATGAGGTCCTCCATACCGAAGACCAGCCGGTTCACGTCGGTAGGCTTCGGATCGAGGGTCTGGCGACGGGAGAAGGCAAGCAGCCGCTGGGTCAGCGCTGCGGCGCGCTGAGCGGACGTCTGGGCAGCGCTGATGAAGCGCTCGATGCCATCGCTTCGCCCCTGAGAAAGGCGTCTTTCGATGATCTCGAGACTGCCTGTGATCCCCGCAAGAAGATTGTTGAAGTCGTGCGCGATACCGCCCGTGAGCTGGCCGACGGCCTCCATCTTCTGCGCCTGGCGGAGCGCCTCTTCTGCCTCGCCGCGTTTGGCGATCTCGGCTTCCACCTGCTCTTCCAAACGGTCGTTGAGCTGCTGCAGCCGCTCTTCGGTCGCCTTCCGTTCGGTGATGTCGATCACGGTTCCGACGAATCGCGTTCCTTGGTCCGTATTGAAGAACGCGCGTCCACTAGCGGCAATCCACCGCTGCTTTCCGTCCTCAATGCCAATCGTGCGATATTCGATGTCGTAGTGCCCCGAACCCTCGGGATCGATCGCGCGGCGGACAGCCTCATCCGCGCGCTCACGGTCGTCCGGATGAATGCCCGCGATGAAGGAGCCCTCGTAGGTGACTGTCGCCTCCGGCGACAAACCGAAAAGCTGCTTGCAGCGAACGTCCCATCGAAGCTCATCCGACGCGGGATCGTAGTCCCAGGTGCCGATTTCAGCCGCTTCGGTGGCTAGTCGCAAGCGAGCTTCGCTGTCGGCGAGTTCACTCTCAGCTTTCCGCCGCTGCGCAAGTTCGCGTTCGAGGGCCCGGAACAGCCTCGAGTTATCGATTGCCACGGCTGCCTCGGCTGCCAGGCCTTCCAGGCCCCGCTCCGAACGGTCGTCGAAGACACCAACGTCGGCGTGCCCGAAGAACAGCCCGCCGATCACCTCTCCGCTGCGCGAGACGACCGGCACCGCCAGATAGCTACGGACGGGGAGATGTCCCTCCGGCATGCCCCTGCGCGGTGCATTCTGACCGTAACGCGGGTCCTTGGTGATATCGTCGGAGCGGACGATACCTTCACCCCCGAAAGTCGGCGCGAACACCGCGGTGTTGCGCGGCATGGGGAATTTGGAGAATGCTTCGGCCGGCACCCCGGACAAGGTGTAGAGCATGTAGCTCTCCCCGGCCTCATTCTCGACATTGTAGAAGAAGGCCCCGAACTGTGCCCCCGTGAGTTCCACGCCCGCGTCGGTCACGATCTGGACGAGTTCCTGAAGATCGGTCTTGGCCGCCAGGGCGGAGCTGGCCCGATTGAGTATTTCGAGCGCGCGACGTTCCTCCGAAATCGCCTCCTCGGCTTCTCGCTCCTCCGTGCGATCCCGCAGAATCTTCGTGAAGCCGATCACCGTGCCAGTTTGATCGCGGATCGGCGACATCTCGCCTACAGCCCAAACTTGAGATCCGTCGCGGCGGATGCGCCATCCTTCCGTTCCGCCACCACGGCCGACGGTCAGCGCATCGTCCATCTCTTGTCGGAGCGCTGCGGCGCCCTCTCCGGGAGGGAACAAGCGCTCCAGCGTTTCGCCCAGAACGTCAGTGGCGGTCCACCCCAGCATCCGAGAGGCGCCCTCGCTCCAACTGGTGACCCGGCCTTCAAGATCAGTGGTAATGATCGCCGTGCCGACGGCGCTATCTACAATCTGACGCCATTCGTCAGCGCTTATTGCGCGCGACGCATCTGGCTTGGTCATGAATCCCCCGAAAGAATAATCCCCTGGATTTCCGGCCGAAACGCAGAACCATTGAAATTGTTCCGCAAGCTGGTGGCTCAATCACAATCCCTTTCATCGGGCAAATGCTGTCCACTATCTTCATGCTGCTGGTCCATTTAGGTATCAGTCAAAGGTTACACGTTGAGGGACTAACACCACGGAGCTCTGCCCTCTTATCTCTAGCCGCGCTCATCCTCGCCCTGCTGTTGGGCCACGGCCGTCTAACGACGCTATTGCCGGTGACATAGCCTCACGCGGGACGCGCAATAGGCAGCGATTGCGGCAACTCAAGTATTCGGCGAGTCCGCCGATCCCCTGTCTTTGTACGCCACGGCACGACAAGCAAAACAACCTGTTGCGGAAGGCCGATTTCCAGTTCTCTTAATCATCCCCAATCCAGGGACGGCCTGACGCGGTCCCGCAAAGAACGGGGACAATGTGGCGGCTCCTTCCGAGAAATCTGAGGCGATACTTCGCGGGGCCCGCATGCTGCGGACCGCACTCGGTCCTGCCATCGCCGGTTTCCTGGCAGACGCCAGCGTCGTCGAGGTGATGCTCAACCCCGACGGCCGTCTCTGGATCGACCGGCTCTCGGAAGGCCTGTCGGACACCGGCGAGCGGCTCTCGGCGGCCGACGGCGAGCGCATCGTGCGCCTGGTCGCCCATCATGTCGGCGCCGAGGTCCATGCCGGCAACCCGCGCGTCTCCGCCGAGCTGCCGGAAACGGGAGAGCGGTTCGAGGGCCTGCTGCCGCCCGTGGTGGCGGCGCCGGCCTTCGCGATCCGCAAGCCCGCCGTCGCCGTCTTCACGCTGCACGACTACGTCGCCGCCGGAACCATGACAGCCGAGCAGGCCGAGATCTTGCGCCAGGCCGTTGCTGATCGCCGCAACATCCTCGTGGCCGGCGGCACCTCAACCGGTAGGACGACGCTCACCAACGCGCTGCTTGCCGAAGTGTCCAAGACCTCCGACCGCGTGGTCCTGATTGAGGACACCCGTGAGCTTCAGTGCGCCGCGCCGAACCTGGTCGCCATGCGCACGAAGGACGGCGTCGCGACGCTCTCCGACCTCGTGCGTTCGTCGCTACGCCTGCGCCCCGACCGCATCCCGATCGGCGAGGTGCGCGGCGTCGAGGCGCTCGATCTGCTGAAAGCCTGGGGCACCGGACATCCCGGCGGCGTCGGCACGATCCACGCCGGCACCGCGACCGGCGCGCTGCGCCGCCTCGAGCAGCTCATCCAGGAAGCCGTCGTCACCGTTCCGCGCGCGCTGATCGCCGAGACCATCGACCTTGTCGCCGTCCTCTCGGGCCGTGGCGCCTCGCGCCGGCTCGCGGAGCTTGCGCGTGTCGAGGGTCTCGGCGGCGACGGCGATTACCGTATCGCCCCCGCTCGTCCGCCCCTCACAGGAGATCCTTCATGATCCGCAAGGCCCTGCGCATTCGCCATCACATCGCGACGGCGGCCTCTCTCGCCTTCCTCTCGCTCATGGTCGCCCCGGCCGCCCATGCCTCCGGCTCGTCCATGCCGTGGGAGGCGCCGCTGCAATCCATTCTGGAGTCGATCGAAGGCCCCGTCGCCAAGATCATCGCGGTGATCATCATCATCGTCACCGGCCTGACGCTCGCCTTTGATGACACGAGCGGGGGCTTCCGCCGCCTTATCCAGGTCGTCTTCGGCCTGTCGATCGCTTTCGCCGCGTCGAGCTTCTTCTTGTCGTTCTTCTCGTTCGGCGGCGGAGCGCTGGTCTGATGACGCTCCGCGTTGACCTTGCCGGCGAGCTGCCGGGCTTCTCGGTTCCGGTGCATCGGGCGCTGACCGAGCACATTCTGCTCGGCGGTGCCCCGCGCTCGATCGCGATCATGATCGGCACGCTGGCGGGCGCGGTGGGACTTGGCCTCCGCCTGTGGCTGGTCGGCCTGACGCTCTGGGCCATCGGCCACTTCGCAGCAGTCTGGGCCGCCAAGCGTGATCCGCAATTCGTCGAGGTCGGGCGGCCGCATTTGCGTCTTCCGGCCTTCCTCGCTTGCGTTCAATGGGAGCGAGTACCGTCAACCGTGACGGTACTCGCAAGCTATGCCCTTCGATAGCCTTCGATAGGTGAGAGCAGGAAAAATATTTTAATTCAGCGTGTTAGGTCGAAATCCAGCGCGAATTCGGCGGCTTTCGGAGTGGGCTGAATCATTCCCACTCGATCGTTCCCGGCGGCTTCGATGTCACGTCGTAGACGACGCGGTTGATGCCGCGTACCTCGTTGATGATGCGGGTTGCGGCGGCGCCGAGGAAATTCATGTCGTAGTGGTAGAAGTCGGCCGTCATGCCGTCGACCGAAGTGACGGCGCGTAACGCGCAGACAAATTCATAGGTGCGCCCGTCGCCCATCACGCCGACGGTCTGAACCGGCAAGAGCACCGCGAAAGCCTGCCAGATCGCATCATAGAGGCCGGCCTTGCGGATCTCGTCGAGATAGATCGCGTCAGCCTCGCGCAGGATCTCCAGCTTCTCCCGGGTGACGCCGCCCGGGCAGCGGATGGCGAGCCCCGGTCCCGGGAAGGGATGGCGGCCGATGAAATGCTCGGGCAGGCCGAGTTCCTTGCCGAGCGCGCGCACCTCGTCCTTGAAGAGCTCCCGCAGCGGCTCGACGAGCTTCATGTTCATGCGTTCGGGCAGGCCGCCGACATTGTGATGCGACTTGATGGTCACCGACGGTCCACCGGTAAAGGAGACGCTTTCGATCACATCGGGATAGAGCGTGCCCTGGGCCAGGAAGTCGGCTCCGCCGAGCTTCTTGGCCTGCTCCTCGAACACCTCGATGAACAACCGGCCGATCGTCTTGCGCTTCTTCTCGGGGTCGGTCTCGCCCTCAAGCGCGCCGATGAAGCGGTCGGAAGCGTCGACCAGGATCAGCGGCAGGTTGTAGTGCTCGCGGAACATGGCCACGACGTCGGCCGCCTCGTTCTTCCGCATCAGACCGTGGTCGACGAGGATGCAGGTGAGCTGGTCGCCTACCGCCTCGTGGATGAGCAGCGCGGCGACAGAGGAATCGACCCCGCCCGAGAGGGCGCAGATTACCTTGCCCTTGCCGACCTGCTTGCGGATCGCCTCGACGGCCTGCTCGCGATAGGCAGCCATCGTCCAGTCGCCGGCGATACCGGCGATGCGATGCACAAAATTGGCCAGGAGCTTGGCTCCATCGGGCGTGTGCACGACCTCGGGGTGGAACTGAACGGCATAGTATCTCCGCGTCTCGTCGGCGATGGCAGCAAATGGCGCGCCGGGCGACGTGCCGACGATCCGGAAACCGGGCGGGATCGCGGTGACGCGGTCGCCATGGCTCATCCACACCTGATGGCGCGTGCCTTTTGCCCATATGCCCTCGAACAGGGCGCATTCATCCTCGATCTCGAGGAAGGCGCGGCCGAATTCCCGGTGATGCCCCGATTCCACTTTGCCGCCGAGCTGCGCGCACATCGTCTGCTCGCCATAGCAGATGCCGAGCACCGGCAGGTCGGACTGGAAGATGACGTCCGGAGCGCGCGGGCTGCCGATATCGATGGTCGAGGCCGGGCTGCCGGACAGGATCACCGCCTTGGGCTTGATACGGTGGAAGGCTTCCTCGGCCGACTGGAACGGGACGATTTCGGAATAGACGCCGGCTTCGCGCACCCGCCTGGCGATCAGCTGGGTGACCTGGCTGCCGAAGTCGATGATGAGGACGGTGTCGGGATGGTTCTTCATGGCGGGCCTTTAAAGAAGAAACCGCGTTGGCGCAATGGGTATCGATGTCGCCCCGCGCCCCGTGGCCGGATAAATCCTAGAACAGGATCGCGCCGCTTCTGAGGCCTTGTTCCAGCCGGTCGACCGCTGCGGCGAGCTTCTCGTCGATGACATGCAGATACTCCGTCCAGTCGCCGACGCGGCTGAGCTCGGCCGCCCCATCCGAAATGCCGCGCAGGCCGATCAGCGGCAGGCTGAAGCGCTGGCAAGCGCGCAGGACGGCGAAGGTCTCCATGTCCACCATGTCGGCTTCGATGCCGTCATAAGCACCACCGGAAATCACCGTGCCGCCGGTCGACAGGGACGCTTCGGCTATACCCGGGATGCGAAGCGCCAGGGGAACGGTGACGGGCATGTCGAGAAACGGCGTCGCGCCCCTCTCGAAGCCGAGCGCCGAGGCGTCCATGTCGCGATAGGAAACCGAGGCAACCTGGTAGATCCCGGTCTGCTCGAGCGACCGGCTGCCGGCCGAGCCCAGCGACACGACGAGTTCCGGCAGCCGGTCGGCCGCTTGCAGCCTTGCCAGCATCGAGCCCATGGCCACGCCAGCCTCCACCGGCCCGACGCCGGTCATGAACGGAACGAAACGGCGCTTGAGATGGGGCCCGTATTCGGCGTCCGCAGCCATCACGAACAGGACGCTCCTGCCCCGAAACCCATCGGCGCCACCTGGCTTCCCTCTAACCCTCAAGCCCCGTGCGCCCGGTGATCGTCATCATCGTGCCGGTCATGGTAGCGATCAGCTTCGCCTCCCCTTCAGCGGAGAAGGCGTAAGCCTGGCCATCGGCCACGATGATCGTGCGGCCGGGCTTGGTGACCGACCCGCGGAACAGAAAACGCTCACCTCTGCCAGGCGCCAGAAGATTGACCTTGAATTCGATGGTCAGCACCGCGGCATTCGGCGGCATCATCGAATAGGCGGCGTAGCCGCAGGCCGAGTCCAGCGCCGTCGAGATGACGCCGGCATGCAGGAAACCGTGCTGCTGTGTAAGCTCGGGCGAATAAGGCATTTCGATCTCGACCGTGCCCGGGGTCACCACCGTCAGTTCGGCACCGATCGTCTGCATGACTCTCTGGCGCGCAAAGCTGGAGCGGACGCGCTCCTCGAAATCGGCATCGGGTATTGGCTTTGCCATCGCTCACTCCCACTACAGGTTGACCGCTTATTGCAAAGCCCGCGGCGCAAGGCAATATTCCGTGCTGCAGTGCAACAACCCGAAGCACCTCAGCGCAGGCGCCGCATCGCGCCGAAAAAGAACCCGTCAGTACCACTGCGTGCCGGGCTGAGCGTGATGCCGCCCGCCGGCCTGACCCGCGCCAAGGCAGCCGCGCCAGGGAAACGGTCCCGCCACAGAGCCTCATGATCGATCGGTGTAAAATCCTCGTTCGCCGCCGCGAAGGCATCGAGTTGGGCGCCGTTCTCGGCGGAGAAGACGGAGCAGGTTATGTAGACGAGCTGGCCGCCCGGCCTCACGAAGTCCTTCGCCGTGGCAAGGATCGCAGCCTGCTCGGCGATGCGCGCCTCGAGTTGGCGTTCGGTCAGGCGCCACTTGGCGTCCGGTCGGCGGCGCCAGGTGCCCGAGCCCGTGCAGGGCGCATCGACAAGGACGATGTCCATGTGACCGGTCAGGGCGGCCAGGTCGGACGGCCTGGACACGACTTGGACGTTGCGGTTCTCGGAACGACGCATTCGATCGAAGATGGGGGCCAGCCGTGCCTTCTCCGCATCATGCGCGAAGATCTGTCCGCGGTTCTCCATGATGGCGGACAATGCGAGCGTCTTGCCGCCGGCACCGGCGCAGAAATCGAGCACCTGCATGCCGGGCTGCGCCCCGGCGAGTTCGGCCACGATCTGCGATCCTTCGTCCTGCACCTCGAACCAGCCCTTCTGGAAGGCCGGCTCGGCCTGGACGTTGGGATGGCGTCCGGAACCGTCGATCGGTGGAATCCGGATGCCGTTCGGCGCGATCGGCGCAGCCGTGGCACCGGTCTCCGCCAGTTCGGCCAGCACCTTGGCACGAGCGGCCTTCAGCGTGTTGACGCGAAGGTCCAGCGGCGGCCGCGCCGCGAGCGCGGCGCCCTCGGCGACCCAATCGTCGCCAAAGCTGTCCGCGAGCAACGGCGCGCACCAATCGGGGCAGTCCGCCCGCACGGCGGAAGGCGCCTCGGCGGCGCTCTGCGCCGCGATCGCACCCAGTTCATGCGCGCCCAGCGGTTCGGGTCCAAACCTGTCGCCATCCAGCATCTCGTTGAGGGCTTGCGGCGTCAGGCTCCATTCCAGCAGCAAAGCGCCGAACCCCAGGGCACGCGGCGTATCCGCGTCAAGCAGCCACCCGGAGGACCGGCGCCTGCGCAACGCGTCGTAGACGATGTTGCCGATTGCCGCGCGGTCGCCGGCGCCGGCGAAGCGATGCGACAGCCCCCAGTCCCTGAGCGCGTCGGCCGCAGGCCGATGCCGGCGCTCGATGTCGTCGAGCACCTCGATGGCCGCAGCCAGTCTTCCGCCTATTCTCATGCCCGGTTACCCCGTCTTCGGCCTACCCGATATGGGGCGTAGCTAGCCGCGAAATCCGGTGCATACAAGCGTAGGTCGGAAAATTATTCCCGCTGCGCCGAACGCTCTCGAAGGCCGCTGCCTCCTGCGCGACCCGCGAGAGGCGCCGCTGGGGGCGCGACGAGAAAAGCCCGGTATCCGGCACTTGGATCAGGGGTTAACGCCGCCTTTACCCTTCCCGCCCAAAATGACAAGCTGGGATAGAGGGGCCTCTCATGCTTCCAGCGACGATCAATCGCTTCAAGCCGGCTGTCGCGGTGATGCAGTCGATCACCATGCTGCAGGAACGTTTGACACAAGAGGACCGCCCCTCTTCGCGCCTCGGCGAGGCCCCGGCGCAGGTTGCCGCGCCCAAGGACATGAAGTCGGTCAACGAGCTCTATTTCGGCAGCCAGCTCACCCTCACCGAGGCGATGGCCCGGCTCATGGAGCATGTGGTCGGCTATGTGAACGACAAGCTGGCGCTCGGCCGCGACGGCTCGCAAGAAGGAAAACAGGCCGGCAACGCGTGGCGCGGCGAGGCGCTGCGCGACTATGTCGAAGTCGGTTCGGAAGCCGACTTCTCCCTGCCGAAGCCCGGCAAGAACGGCATTACTTTCCAGCAAGTCGCCCGGATGATGCTGGATATGTTCGACACGGAGTCCCTGTCGCGCGATCGGGCACTGATGAAGGATCTGGAGCAGATGATCGGCTTCAGGCTTGACGGGATGAGCGTGACCGATCTGCTGCGGGCGTTCGCCGATCCGGCGAGCGAAGCCGCCGACAAGGTCCGCAATGTCCTGTCGGAAGGGCTTGCCGGCCAAGCCGGCAGCAAGGTCAGCCAGCGGCTGGAGCGTGCGGCCGCCGGACCGAAATCGGTCGAGGAGACGCTCGCAGGAACCAGGAAATCCCCCATCGACGAGGTCGATGAGGAGACGGTGAAGGAAGACCTGGAAGCGGTGAAGGCGGCACGGACGCTCGAGAAGATCGAAAAGGCGGCGGAACTGCCCGACAAGGTCCGCGAAGCGCTGGAGGAAATGACGGAGGCCGGCCAATCGCACGGCAGGCCAAGGATCGCCGCGGCAGTCCTTCAGGCATTGGGCACACTGAGCGTCAACGGCGCGGACAGCAGCGCAGAGACTGGGGCTTCCATCAGTGCCGCGGTCGAGACCGTGTTGGAAGCTTCGACCCTGCCCGCGCAGGACGGCGACAATGAGGAGCCCCCTGCCCCGACGTCTGTCCTTCGGGCCTATCTGGAAGCGCAGGATGCCGAGGACGAACGCGAAAGGCGCTTTTCCCTGGTGATGTAGCCGTTCGGCGGCAACGCAGGCGCGTCTTGCCGCCCTGATCTTGTGGCGGCCGAGGACTTCCCGAAGCCCCGGCCGCCGGTTTTCGCTTAGACCACCCCGGGATAATTCGGGCTCTCACGCGTGATGGTGACGTCGTGCGTATGGCTTTCGCGCAATCCGGCATTGGAGATGCGAACGAAAGTTGCCCGCGAACGCAGCTCCGCCAGGTCGCGCGCTCCGACATAACCCATCGCTGCTCTCAGGCCGCCGACGAGCTGATGCAACACGCCACCCACGGGTCCCTTGTAAGGCACTTGGCCTTCGATGCCCTCCGGCACGAGCTTCAGCGTGTCGCGAACCTCGGCCTGGAAATAGCGATCGGCCGAGCCACGTGCCATGGCGCCCACCGACCCCATGCCTCGATAGGCCTTGAAGGAGCGCCCCTGATGCAGGTAGACCTCGCCCGGGCTTTCCTCCGTGCCGGCGAGCAGCGAACCGACCATGGCGGCGCTGGCTCCGGCGGCCAGCGCCTTGGCCAGGTCGCCGGAAAATTTGATCCCGCCATCGGCGATGACCGACACGCCGGCTTTGTCCGCCGCGTCGACCGCCGACATGATGGCCGATAGCTGCGGCACCCCGACGCCGGCGACAATGCGCGTGGTGCAGATGGAGCCGGGGCCGATCCCGACCTTGACGGCATCCGCGCCGGCGTCGATCAGCGCCTTGGTGGCATCCGCCGTGGCAACATTGCCGGCCATGATCCGCACGGCATTCGAAAGCTTCTTGGCGCGTGCCACCGCATCGATGACACGTTGCGAATGGCCATGGGCGGTATCGATGACGAGCAGGTCGACCCCTGCCTCGATCAGGCGCTCGGCGCGCTCGAAGCCGTCGTCGCCAACGCTTGTCGCGGCCGCCACCCTCAACCTGCCCTGCCCGTCCTTGGCCGCGTTCGGGTTGAGCTGAGCTTTCTCGATATCCTTGACGGTGATGAGCCCGACGCAATTGCCCTGCGCATCGACCACCAGAAGCTTTTCGATCCGATGCTTGTGGAGCAGGCGCTTGGCCTCGTCCTGGTCGACCGTCTCCTTCACCGTGACGAGGTTCTCACGCGTCATCAACTCGGCTACCTTCTGAGCGGGGTCGGATGCGAAGCGTACGTCTCGGTTGGTCAGGATGCCGACGAGGCGACCGGTCCGCTGACCGCCCCTGCCGCCATTCGCGACGACCGGGATGCCGGAAATGCCATGCGAGCGCATCAGGCCCAGCGCGTCCGCCAAAGTCGCTTCAGGCCCGATGGTCACCGGGTTCACGACCATGCCGGACTCGAATTTCTTGACCTGATGGACCTGCTCTGCCTGCTCGGCCGGCGAGAAGTTGCGGTGGATCACACCGATCCCGCCTGCCTGGGCCATGGCGATCGCCAATCGTGCCTCGGTCACGGTGTCCATAGCCGCCGACAGGATCGGCACGTTGAGCTCGATGTCGCCGGCGATGGTGGTGCGCACATCGGTCTGACCGGGCATGATCTCGGAGTGACCGGGCTGGAGGAGCACGTCGTCGAAGGTGAGCGCCAACGCGCCGGTGGCGGTCTCGATGATTTTTGCCATTGCCGATCCTTGAATTGACTTGAGGGCGCCAGACCTGCTGGTCCGCGCCCGACTCGATCATTTCCCTTTCAGGATTGGCAGCGGCTCGTAACACGTCTGCTCATCAATGAAAAGGTGAAAGCGAGCTTCTTGCGTAACAACAAATTCTCGGCAATGTTGCAAGGATAACGATATACAACCCCTGGGTCGAAGAGCCATGAACGAAATAGTCCTCGATGCCACGCCGCAAGCGGTATCCTCACCTGTCGTGCGGGAGCGCTTCACCTTCAATGGGTCGGCCGGCGAATATTTCGGCATCTGGATCGTCAATGTTCTTCTGACGATCGTGACCCTCGGCATCTATTCGGCCTGGGCCAAGGTGCGGCGGCAGCGCTATTTCTACGGGAACACCGTTCTGGCGGGCGCAAGCTTCGACTATCACGCCAGCCCGAAGCAGATCCTGTTCGGGCGTTTCATCGTCGTATTCCTTCTCATTCTCTACAATGCCCTGACGACGATCGCACCGCTCGCCGCCATCGTGGTCAGCTTGGCCTTCGTCTTGGCCGTCCCCTGGTTCATCATGCGCGGGCTGCGTTTCAGCGCCAGGGTTACGAGCTATCGGAATGTGCGCTTTGATTTCCACGGCGGTTACGGCGGAGCCTTGCTTGCCTATATCGTCGGGCCGATCCTGGCGTTTGGCTCTCTGGGTATCCTCGCGCCTATCGCCTCGTCCTGGATGTGGCGCTACACGCTCGGCAATGTCCGCTACGGTGACAGGTCGATGCGCTGCGAGCCCGCACTGGGCAAGCTTTACGGTCAATGGTGGCTGCCGGCTTTGCTGTTCGGCCTTGGCGTGGCGGTCTTCGCGGCAGCGATAGTTCTGGTTGCATTTGCTGCCTGGCTGGCAAACGCGGACTCCGAGTTTGCTGGAGCTCTCGCTGGGGTTTTCATAAATAGCATCATATCGACGCTTCCACCCCTTCTCGTCCTTGCCCTCATCCTCACTGTTAGACTTGTCTACCAGGCAGGCATCCGCAATGTGGCATTCAGTGCCACGGTGATCGACGATCGACATCGGCTGGTCTCGTCAATCCACCGCGGCCGCTTCGCCTGGATCTCGATCTCGAACCTGCTTGCCACGGTCGCGACCCTTGGTCTTGCTCGCCCCTGGGCGGCGGTGCGCATGGCCAAATACCTGGCCACGGCTACAGCGCTGGACGCCAGAGGCTCACTGGAGGACTATAGCAGCAAGCTTGCCGACGCCGGCTCGGCGGTGGGATCGGAATATATGGACATCGAGGGTTTCGACGTTGGCTTCTGACGGGGGGCGCTTGCTTTCCGGGTTTTGGCGCCCGCCCTTCTCCGGCCGCGCGACAACCGCCATCCTGTCCGTCGACGCGGATGGCGCCGCCGACGCGATCGATCCGACCTCCAAGCAGCAGCTCGCCTCCGCCGATTTCAAAAAGATCCGGGTGTCGGGCCGCGTCGGCTCGATCCCCCGCAGGCTCACCTTTCCCGACGGCAGCGTGTTCGAGACCGGCGACAACGACGCGGTCGATGCCCTCTTCCAGTCCCAAACGAGCCGGTTTGTCGGGCTTGTCCACCAGCTTGAACGCTTCCGCCCGCGCCTCATCGTGCTCGTGGCGCTGGTCGTCGGCCTTTGCGTGGCGGTCTATCGCTTCGCCGTGCCTGCGCTGGTCGAAGCAGCGATCCTTCTCACCCCGCCGGTGGTGCCAAAGCTGATGAGCCAGAGCGTGATCGCCTCGCTCGACCAGACGGTTTTTGCTCCTTCGGAGCTGCCTCCCGAACGGCGGGAAAGGCTATTGCAGCAGTTTGCCGCTCTTGCCGCCTTCGCGCCGCGCGGTGCGGCAGCCTTGGAAGGGAACAAGCCCGCGGCCTACACGCTCAATTTCCGCAAGGGCGGCGTCATTGGCCCGAATGCCTTCGCCCTGCCCGACGGCACCATCGTGCTCACCGACGAACTCGCAAGTCTCTCAGACGATGACGAGACGATCCTTGGCGTGCTCGCTCACGAGATCGGACATGTCGACCATGAGCACAGCCTTCGCCAGCTTTATCGAGCGGCGGGTGCAACAGCCCTCATCATGCTGATCGGCGGCGACATCGGATCGGGCACCGAAGACCTGCTTGTGCAAGGCTCTGCGCTGCTCGCGCTCTCTCACTCCCGCGAGGCGGAAAGCGAGGCCGATCGCTTCAGCGTTGAGCTGATGCACAAGGCGGGTCACGATCCCGCCGCTATCGGGCGCTTCTTCGAACTCCTGCGCGACAGGCTCGGAGACAAGGTCGGGGGCGATTTGCTCTCGACCCACCCGGGGACGCCGGAGCGCATCGAGGAAACGATGCGCTACGCGGAGGAACTCGCGAAGCGCAAATAATGTAAGCCACCTCGCCAAAACGTGACGGCAAATTCCGCGACAGAATTTGCTTTTCATGTTAACCGCCCGCCTACCTAATGTCTCACTGGCTAACGACGTGAACCGAACTCTCCCGCTCATTCTTGCGGTCGCGCTCTTCATGGAGCACATGGACTCGACCGTCATCGCCACCTCCTTACCGGCGATCGCCAAGGATATTCAGACCAGCCCGGTGGCCCTGAAGCTCGCGTTGACGGCCTATCTCGTATCGCTCGCCATATTCATTCCGATCAGTTCCTGGATGGCGGACAGATTCGGAGCGAAACGTGTCTTCCGCAGCGCAATCGGGGTCTTCATCATCGGCTCGGTGTGCTGCGCCGTCTCCGGTTCGCTAACGGCCTTCGTCATCTCGCGTTTCCTGCAGGGCATTGGCGGCGCGATGATGACACCGGTTGCGCGTCTCGTCCTGGTGCGTTCGACGCCCAAGCGCGAATTGGTCTCGGCCATGGCCTGGCTCACTGTTCCAGCCCTTATCGGCCCCATGGCGGGGCCACCCGTCGGCGGCTTCATCACGACCTTCTTCACCTGGCACTGGATATTCCTGATCAACGTGCCCATCGGCGTGATCGGCAACTTCCTTGCCGGGCGTCTGCTACCCGAAATCGAACCCGTGGGCGCGGCCCCGATCGATACGATCGGCTTCTTCCTGTCCGCGGTCGCCGCATCCGGCGTGGTCTTCGGCCTGTCCGTCGTCAGCCTGCCGGCACTGCCGCCCTGGGTCGGCCTGGCGACGCTTGGGATCGGAACGATCGCCGGCATCGCCTATGTCAGGCACGCCCGGCGCGCCACGAGCCCCCTCCTCAATCTTAGGCTTTTCAAGCAGCCGGTGTTTCGGGCCGCGATCACGGGAGGAACGCTTTTCCGCATCGGCAACGGGGCAGTGCCATTTCTCCTGCCGCTCATGCTGCAGCTCGGCTTCGGCCTCACCCCATTCGAATCCGGCATGCTGACCTTCGTCTCGGCCATAGGAGCGCTCGCCATGAAGTTCGTCGCGCCGATAACCCTGCGCGCCGGCGGTTTCCGCACGGTACTGCTGGTCGGTGCGGTATGCGGCAGCGCCTCGATCGCGGCAAACGGCTTCTTCACTCCGCAGACACCACCCGCCGTGATCATGACAGTGCTGCTCGGCGCGGGTTTCCTCCGCTCCATGTTCTTCACGTCGACCAATGCGCTCGTATTCGCCGATCTCGAACCGAAGGAAGTGAGCCAGGCAACGGCGATTTCGGCCGTGACACAGCAGGTCAGCGTGGCGCTGGGCGTCGCGATCGCCGGCGGCATATTGGAAGCTTCCGCCTATTTCTCCGGTGGCGCGATAACGCTCTCGTCCTTCTCCATCGCCTTCCTGATCGTTGCCGCGATCACCGCTCTCTCAGTCCTGCCCTATATCGGCCTTGCCCGTGATGCCGGCAGCGCGGTTTCGGGGCATAGAGAGCAGCGCGCGCCGGGCGAATAGCGGAGACGGGAGCGTGAGCGCGCTGGTTCGCAAGCTCGCTCTTACGCCCCGTTGCTATTCGCCCTCGCCACTACTCGCCCTTCCCTTGAAGTCCTTCGCCAGCAGGAAAAGCTCGACGGAAGCGTCCCGCGAGGCCGGCGGCTTAACATGATGGACGGAGCGGAAATTGCGCTTCAGCATGTCGAGCAGGCCGCCCTCGGTACCACCCTGGAAGGTCTTGGCCAGGAAATGACCACCGGGTTTCAGCACGGATACCGCGAAGTCGGCGGCGACCTCGCACAGATGCATGGTGCGCAGATGGTCGGTGCGGCGGTGCCCGGTTGTCGGAGCCGCCATGTCGGAAAGCACGATGTCCGGCTCGCCGCCTAGTGCCTGCCTCAGTTTTTCGGGCGCCTCCTCGTCGAGGAAATCCAGCCTCAGGATCGCCGCCCCAGGCACCGGGTCCATCTCCAGATAATCGATGCCAACGACCCGCGGATCGTCCTCGGTCGACTTCACGCGCGCGGCGGCAACCTGGGACCAACCGCCGGGCGCGGCGCCGAGGTCGATGATGCGCATGCCGGGTTTCAGCAGATGATATTTGTCGTCGATCTCGATCAGCTTGTAGGCCGCGCGGGAGCGGTAGCCTTCATTCTTGGAACGTTGGACGTAGGGATCGTTGAGATGCCGTTCGAGCCAGCGACGCGAGGATTCCTTCAGGCCGCTCTTCTTCTTGACGCGCGTCCTCAACACGCGCGTAGTGCCGGCCTTGGCTGGCTTTTTCGTCATGGTCGATGCCTATACCCGTTCTGCCGCCAGACCCCATCCTCGGCCATCAGCTCGCTCAATATCCCTTCGCGCAGGCCACGATCGGCGACACGCAGCCGGTCCGACGGCCAGACCGCGCGGATTGCTTCGAGAATGGCGCAGCCAGCGAGGACGAGATCTGCCCGGTCGGCACCGATGCAGGGATTGGCGACGCGCTGCCGGAAATCCCAGGTGAGCAGCCGTTCGATCATCGCGTCGACGCTCGAGCCGTCCATCCACAACCCGTCCACGCGGCGGCGATCGTAACGCTCGAGCCCAAGATGCACGCCCGCCAGCGTCGTGACGGTGCCCGAGGTACCGAGCAGGTGGAACTTGGTTCCCTTGGCGAGACTGCCGAGCCGGTCGCGCCCTTCGAATTTCCTCAGAAGTCCGGTCACGTCATCGACCATCGCCTGGAAGGTGGCGCGCGAAACATGTCTGCCACCAAAGCGCTCGGCCAGCGAAACCACCCCCACGGGCAGCGAGGTCCATGACACGATGTGGTTCGCGAGCCTGGACGAACGACGGCCCGAGAGGTCGATCAGGGCGATCTCCGAGGAGCCGCCTCCGATGTCGAACAGCACGACACCTTGCGTGTCCTCCTCGATCAACGAACCGCAACCGGACACGGCGAGCCGCGCCTCCGTCTGGCGGTCGATGATCTCCAGGGAGAGCCCCGTCTCCGCCTCGACCCGCTCGAGGAAGGCCGCGCCGTTCTCCGCCGAGCGGCAGGCTTCGGTAGCGATTAGCCGCGCGCGGCGGATCGAGCGGTTGCTGAGCTTGTCTCCGCAAATCTTCAGGGCCTCCACCGCGCGATCCATCGCTGCATCGGCAAGACGACCGCTGACGGAAAGCCCTTCACCGAGGCGAACGATGCGCGAAAACGCATCGATCACGCGGAACTGCCCGGGCCGCCCGGGTATGGCGACCAGCAGCCGGCAATTGTTCGTGCCGAGATCGAGTGCGGCAAAAACGGGCTGGTCTTGAACCGGCCGGCGCGTGCCGCGTCTCGTATCGGATGGTGGATCTAGCCGTATCTCGCGAGCGGGCGGGCTGGCCGGCTCCTGCGGTGCACCCTCCGGCTGACGCCCGTCACGCGCGAAAACCTTCCGCCCGCGCCTGCGCTTGCGGCGCTTTTTCGGTTTCGTCTGCTGGTGCGCGGCACCGCTGCCGGCCCGGCCATGGCCGAGCCATGTTCCCGCCGACCGTCCGAAAGTCCGGTCGGCGGAGGAGCTCCCGGCGCGTTGCGCCGCAAGATCCCGCGACACCTCGTCACCCGGCGGCTCGGCGCCGGTCTCGGGGTCTTTCACCGTTTTTCCTTCATGCGCGGCGCGAACCGAAAGGACGCTGCACACGCTTAGATTTTCTAGTTGAGATCAAGATAGCAGTGCGCCGGGCGTTCACCAAGTCCCGGGCCGAAGGAAAATATCCTTGTTCCCAAGCGCTTGTCTCCCGACACGACGCATGACGCAAGGAAGGCACAATGCTGCGCCAGCATAGCTTGCGCTCAAATCGACGAAGCGCCCGAAGCCGATCAACACAACGTCAGTAGGAATTGGGTTCCCTCAGCCGGTTAATCGCTTTATCGAACATTAGGCGCTGCTTTAAAATCAGGCAACCAACGGGAGACAGCCCAACGGATGAAGTGGAAGGATTATGTTTGGCCCGTGATCGGGCTGGCGGCGGTGGCGTTTTCGGTTTGGGTTCTCTACGGCGAGTTACGGGGCATTTCGGCGGATGACATCATCGCCGGATTTGAGGCCGTTCCGCTCCACAGGTGGGTTCTCGCCGGCTGCGGTGCGATCGCGGCTTATGCGGCTCTCGCGGGCTACGATCACATCGCGCTCACCCATATCGGAAAACGGGTCTCGTGGGTTTTCGTTACCCTCTGTTCCTTCACCGCCTACGCGTTGTCGCACAATATCGGCGGCTCCGTGGCATCAGGCGCGGTCATCCGGTACCGAGCCTACGCCACGCAGGGCCTCACTGGCCAGGATGTCGGCATTCTGGTTGCCTTCTGCTGGTTCACCTTCATCCTGGCGTCGGTGTTCCTTTTCGGGATTGTGCTGATTCTGGAACCCGGCCTCACCGATCGCTTCGTAGATCTCGAAGTCTTGCCGATCACGCTGTCGTCGACGACCGGCTTCATCTGCCTCGCCCTTGTCGGGCTCTACGTGGTGGGAAGCTGGATCGGTTTCCGCCCGCTCAACATCCGCGGCGTCCGCCTCGACTATCCGAGCCTGCCGATCGTCGCGCGACAGCTCACCATCGGACCGCTCGAATTGATAGGCGCGGCCTCGATCATCTATTTCGCCCTTCCTGAAGCCGGCAATCCTGGATTCCTCGTTGTGCTCGGGGTCTTCATCGTCGCCTTCTCGATAGCCTCGGCCACCCATGCGCCTGGCGGAATCGGCGTCTTCGAGATCGTGGCGCTCGCGGGCTTTCCCGACATGGACAAAGTGTCGGTGCTGACGGCGCTTCTGATCTTCCGCCTATTCTACCTCATAATCCCGCTGTTGCTGGCGCTGTTCGTGGTGGTCGGTTTCGAGCGGCGGCAGCTTGCCAGACGCCGGCGACCTTTCGGCTAAGGCGGCGATCCGACAAGCGCTTCGTGCCGGGGGTACCGCCCTTTCACTTTTCTGAGCGGTTGAATGCGCAAGCGGGGTTGACTATTTTGAGGGCCTGCGCGATACGCAGGCCGCGCGACCGACACGGGCCCGCGCCGCGGCATCCGCCGCTTGCTGGGGAATAGGTTAACGGTAGACCAGCGGACTCTGACTCCGTTAGTCCTGGTTCGAATCCAGGTTCCCCAGCCAAAATTTTCGCAAGCAATCAGGGCGATAGACCCAACGGGGTCGGTGATTTGCGGGTCTTCATGTCGCGCTCATGTTGCAACTGGCAATCCCTAGTTTTCAAGGGTTTACAGACCATCGGCAGATGGACGCGACATGGATGCAACCTGGCGTGCGACCTACGGCCTCACTCGTGACTTTGATCAAACAGACATCGTTCCGCAGCAGAACGATGTTGCCAGGCCATATCTGCGACTGATCACAGGTATCGAGAGCCGGTCTGTCTCTTCTCGGGAGGTATGTGTGTCATGCATATACCTTTCGGCGGAGGCCCCGCCCCGCTGCCAATTGCGATCTCGGAAGGTGTCGCCATCGTGGCAATACCTGCGAGCGGCAGAGATGGGGTGGAAAGCGGACCGGCAGGTTTCGACAGTATGAAAGAAGAAGCTGTCGTTCGCTGCTAAAACGCTTTAACAACCACCTAAACTCACGTCAGCCGCGTATCGGCCGTCGACATCACACCGCCGACGTTCCGATCTTTAACGCTCCGAGTTCAACCTCTGCAATCGATGTAACTTTTCGAAAGTAGTCATTAAACGCATTCCGCGCCATCCACTGGTTGGCCATTTCCGTTGGGAAAACGCTCAATCGAAGGTCATACATGTGGGCTTCCTTGTCTACTTGCCCCCGATCGGGCAGGTAGAGCGCAACGCGACCGAGCCTAAAGTGCGATCCAGATTCGTTAGGAAACCGGCTCATAAACCGATGGAAAGCGTCATCGTCGGAAACATCCAGGATTAGCAGTGCATTGAATAAGCTTTCGACGTCCACATGTAGTTCGAAAATGATGTCCTGCCAGTTGAACCGCCGCGAAAAGCGATGAATGTCTTCAATGTGCGCGTTCACTGCTCGGATCACCCGCATAAACGGGAGCTTGGACAGCGTTTCTACCATTGCATCAAATGGACCGTTGCGCTCGGATTTGGCATCGAGCTGTTCGATGTATTGCTGAGCGGCATAGTATCCTGAAACCTTACGATCGCCGTCCCTTCCTGCCCCATTCAGGAAATTCGGTAAGTACATCGTGTAATATTCGTAGTGGTCTCGATCATAATGGTCGCTGTCTGCGAGATACTGAACCAGACGCACATCCCAAGAATAAACTTGGCCATCTTCAAGAGCCCATCCATCGCGCAAAGCTTGCTGAATGTCAGACTCGCTCGCCGCTTGAGCGGAGCCATGCGGCCGCATGTAGTCCACGTACCACCTATAGCCTCCGTTCTTATCATCGTACCAAACTGCACGTGGTCTGACGAAATGGTTGGGTGGCAAAGGAAGCTCCTCAATGTCCTCAATCCGTGCTTCAATGCTTGGCAGATGATGAGAAGTCTCTGAGCCGATCCTGTTGGTTAGGTGAAAGACATATCCCTTGTAGTGAGCGATAAAATGATTTGGGCTCGTAGTTGCATAGAGACGCCATTGCTCGCACGAATTTGGCATGAAGCGTTGCGCAATCGCCCAGTCTCTAGGGTTAGAAAGCAAGCGTTCGATCGTTACCGCGTCCCAGTAGGTGGCCGTGATTCCCACCTTTTCGTTTCGGCTGATGCCCTCCAACCTCGCGACAAGTCCGGAGGATGGCTGAGTGGAGCAGACCAAGAGATAACCGGTAGCGCCATGTTGTGCACAAGACGAGACTGGATCATCGATAGCGGAGTGAGACACGCTGATCCCGGAATGCGCATTGTGCTTACATTGCACCAGCCACGTGCGTGTTTGCGGCCCAAATATTCCAGTTAGGGTTTCTCGGCAGACTAGGTCGCGACCGCCATCGGCACCACGTCCGCTCCACGCAACGTGAAGGCCCCGGCTAAATAGCAGTTCACGAACGAGCTGTTCAAAGGCCTGTCCGTCCACTGGCAGTTCGGTAAAATCCAATCGAGGCTCCATCTGGTAGGCACTTAAGGGTTGCAGCTATCAGCATAGTTCGCCCTTGTTCCGATCAGCGTCAATTCCGACCTCGGAAGTCGACCGGTCCGACGAGGAAGCGCTCACTAAGCTGTAGGACGCCAAGAACCGACGCTGGCCTTGCCCGTTGGCCGAGCAGGATCAAAAGTACCTCTGCAATGGCGGGTTTTGGGTCGCAACGCAATGCCGCCCAATGACCGACATGGGGTCGTTAGCTGCCTGGTAGTTTTCCCAGTGTCCCGGCATGAATCAAAGAAAAGGCAATGCCGCAGCTTGACGTGATGCTCGCGGCTCTCGAAGGACGATACACATCGGACCAGGTTGGCGCGAGAGATGGCTTTATGGCCGCGCTGCGCGACTGGCTCATTGGAGCCGGCTATTTGCCAGAGCACGAGATCGAAGAAGACACGCCGACGAGGGCGAGGCCTAGCGCATGCTCTTGTTGCACGGGGAACTGCGGTGAAGGCGCGCAGTTCGGGTACGCGCCGCACTGGCGCGTATCACAGGAGCAGATTGATGAAACACCTACTATTGTGCGCAGCCCTGACGTTGAGCATGGGTGCGGCAGCACTGGCGCAGACCGGCGGCGGATCCTCATCGGGTGGAGGTACCACAGGAGGCGGAACCTCGTCCGGCGGAGGCACGACAGGGACCGGCGGAACATCGTCCGGCGCCGGCACCATGGGAACCAGCGGAAACAACTCCACGGGGAACGCAGACACGGGGGCCGGCGGCACTTCTCCCAGCGGAGACACCACAGGATCCGTCGGGAACTCAAATGGCGGCGCAACCACGGGAACAAGCGGCACATCGAACGAGGGCAAGGGCGAGGCCGAGTCGCTGAAACCTCGGGTCAACCAAAATCAGTAGGACTGTAACCACAGGGTGAGAAAGGACCGGCCCCGCGAGTTGCGCGAGCGACCAGGGCGGAGGGGGTGTGTGGTGTCATGCCTGAAACGCAAAAAAGCGCCCGCCGGCCGAAGCCAGCGGGCGCGCTCTGAAACTCAGCTCTTACGATTTGCGGCGGCGATTGCGCCACCAGATAAAGCCACCGGCCACAGCCGCGACCGGAAGCCCGACGCCGGCGACTGGACCCGGGGCCGCCCGCGAGATCTTCTTTTCCTGCCCCGGTGGCATGTCTGGCTTGGCCGCGAAGCTAGGGCCAGACAGCAGCAGCGCCACGGCCGCCGCGGGCAGTATATGCTTCAAGTGTGCCATTTCAGGTCTCCATAGCAGACGCTGTGGATACCCTCCCCTTTTTTTGAACCATAAACCGCGTGGACGCCACCCGGAATTGAGCAAAAGAGCTATTCGTGTAGTCACTTCGTCGTAGGTAGCAAGCTACCGACCATCCAAGACAGCGGAACCGGAGTGGTGCAAGCAAAACGAGCCACCATCGCCGCGGATTTACCGACCAAGATCTGGGGAAGTGCGGCCGTCGAGCGCGCGCCGGTGTATTGCAGGAAACAATAGGGCCCGCGTCCCGTTGGGGGCTCAACTGGACGCGGGCCGGCACAAAGTTCTCTTGGCCGGCTGGGGAATAGGCCAAGTTCGCTTCGGAAGGATCAAACGCAACGGGAAGACCTTTGTTCCTGCCCGGCCGCCGCCATCGCTGTCCACTCTCTCCAAGCATACGAACCACCATCGAGACCCATCTCTCCAGCGCCTGCTGATGGAGTTCGCTCTCGGCCGGGAATTCGTTGTCGATCGTGCTTTGCCACCGCCGTCCTTGATTCCTTCAAACCGACACGCGAGGCATAATTCTCCCCAACAGGGATGACGGTTGGGGAGTGAGCTCGGCGTGGCCGCACGACCTGTCAGGAGCTGCCGTCAAATCCCTGTACTGCCGGGAACAAAACGCGCGGTGCGTGCATTTCTTCCGCGGCGAATTACCGCCAAGCGCGAGGGTATGAAATGGAAGACGCACAGGTAGGTTGGATTGCCGCGATAATCATCGGCGGCATTGCTGGCTGGCTCGCAGAGATGTTCATGAAGAGCAACATGGGCGTGCTCATGAACATCATTCTTGGCATCGTCGGTGCCGTCGTGGCGAATTTTCTGTTGGGCCTTTTCGGCATCGGGCTCGGAGGATGGATTGGCTACCTTATCGCCGGCTTCATTGGTGCCTGCATACTTATTGCCATTGCTCGCGCGGTGAGGCGCTAATTCGAAGCGGCGATCTTACCAGGCACAGCCAGGAGGTCGCCGCCGAACGCCGCCCCCCGCGAGAACAGCGGGAAGCAACGGATTGCGGTTGAGCGTTGCGTTTCACCGACGAGCGCGCGACTGCATGCTGTCGTCTTTTCAGCCCCCTCGCTCCCTGCACGCGATCTGAGCGGCATGTTGCCGTGCGGTGCCGTCCAGATGGTCGACGAGAAAGCAACGGTCAGCCGTCGAACTCAGCGTTCGCTTCCATCGTCGTCACGCCGGCGCGGTCAGCGCACCAGAGCGCCATCCCGTTTTGCCCACGGGTGGCATTGACCGTGAAGGCCGCACCGTCGAAGAGGGGCGAGAGCCCGCGATAGGTGAAGATCTTCGGAAGGTGCCCACTCTCCAGTCGCGCGGCCAGATTGACCAGCAAGGTGGCCTGGAGGGGCCCGTGAACCACGAGGCCGGGATAACCTTCGACGTCACGAGCGTAGTCGCGATCATAGTGGATGCGATGGCCGTTGAAGGTCAGGGCCGAATAGCGGAACAGCAATGTCGTTGTCGCTTCGACGACGTGGCGGTGCCCGGCAGCCCAAGCATCGGGCCGAGGTGAGGACGCAGGCTGCTGGGCGCTTCCCGCCTGCGCTTCGCGGTAAACGATGTCCTGGCGTTCCGTGATCGCCGCCGCGCCGGTTCCGGTCGAGATCTCATGTTCGACCGTCACGAAGACGAGGCGGCCGCTCCGCCCGACCTTTTCCGAAACGTCGGCGATGCGTGAGCTCCTGGTCACGGTGTCGCCCATTTCCAGCGGCCGATGGAAATGGAGGGCGCCTCCGGCCCACATGCGCCGCGGCAGCGGAACGGGCGGCAGGAAGCCGCCGCGTGCGGGATGGCCGTCCCGCCCGATCTCGGCGGGCGGCACGGCTGGCGGCGCGAGGCACCAATGAACGGCCAACGGCACGGCGTCGAGACCATCGGGGGCCATGTCGCCGATCGTTGCGCGCAGCCGCTCGACCAGGCCCGACGTCAGAATGTCGGATCTGACCTCGGTCTTGCCAATCCATTTCCGCAAATGGGCAATGTCCACCTCGCTCATGAAGCCTCCGGCATGAATTCCTGTCTGACCTTGTCGGTATGCGCGCCGAGAGCGGGCACGCTGCCGACCTTGATGTGCTCGCGGCGGACAGGCGATCTGACGGCGGCGAACGGGCCGCCCGGCGTCTCGACCGTGATTCGGCGCAGCGCGGGATGGCGGCCCAGATCGGCCACCGTGGACACATTGGACCAAGCCAGCGCGTTCCGCTCCAAAAGCTCGATGGCCCGAGCACGCGTCATTTCACCGAAGACTTCCGCCAGGATAGCGCCGAGCGCCGCGCGATTTTCAACGCGCTTCGGATTGTCGCTGAACCGGGGATCGTCAATGAGGTCCGGTCGCTGGAGCACCCCCGTGCAGAGGCGACGCCATTCGCCGGGGTTCTGCACCACGATGACGATTTCCCCATCGCTGCAGGCGATGCTGCCGTAGGGATAGATCGACGCATGGGCAAGGCCCGTGCGGGGCGTTTCCCTGCCGCCATAATCGTGATGCAGCAGCGGCACGCTCATCATGTCCGCCATGGCGTCGAACATGGTGATCTCGATCGCCTTGCCACGTCCGGTCTGCGCGCGCTCGATGAGGGCTTCGAGAATTGCCGCATGCGCGTTCATCCCGGTCATCACGTCAGCCATCGACACGCCGACCTTCACAGGAATTTCAGGCGTGCCGGTGACGGCGCAGATGCCGCTCTCGGCCTGAACCAGCATGTCGTAGGCGCGCATGTCGCGGTAGCTGGTGTCCTGGGGGTAGCCGGCGATGTCGACTGACACCAGGCGGGGATAGCGCTCCACCAGTTCGGCGGAGCCCAGTCCTAGACGCCCTGCGGCGCCGGGCGCAAGATTCTGCACGAACACATCGGCCCGGGAAATCATGCGCTCGAGCAACGCGCGATCGCCCTCGGCCTTGACGTCGAGAACGGTGCTTTCCTTGCCCCGGTTGAGCCAGGCAAAATAGGCGCTCGTTCCATGGACAGCCTTGTCGTAGTGGCGCGCGGTTTCGCCTTCCGCGCGCTCGACCTTGATCACACGGGCGCCGGCATCGGCGAGCCGCAAGGTGCAGGTCGGCGCGGCGACTGCCTGTTCGAGCGCGATGACGAGGAGGCCCTCGAGCGGGAGCATCATGTCTGCCTCAGTAGGAACGGGGCATGCCCAACACATGCTCGGCGATGTAGGAGAGGACAAGGTTCGTGGAGATCGGCGCAACCTGGTAGAGGCGCGTCTCGCGGAACTTGCGCTCGACATCGTATTCCTCCGCAAAGCCGAACCCGCCATGGGTCTGGACGCAGGCCTCCGCCGCGGCCCACGACGCTTCGGCGGCAAGCATCTTGGCCATGTTGGCCTGCTCGCCGCAGTCGAGCCCTTTCTCGAAGAGTCCCGCGGCCTGATGCACCATCAGTTCGGCGGCCCGCATCTGGGCGTAAGCCCGCGCGATCGGGAACTGGACTCCCTGGTTCTGGCCGATCGGCCGCCCGAACACCTTGCGTTCGTTGGCATAGGCCGACGCCTTCTCAATGAACCATTTTGCGTCGCCGACGCATTCGGCGGCGATCAGGATGCGCTCGGCATTCATGCCGGAGAGGATGTAGCGGAAGCCCCGCCCCTCCTCGCCGATCAGGTTCTCAGCCGGCACCTTGACGTTGTCGAAAAACACTTCCGTGGTGGAGTGGTTCATCATCGTGCGGATCGGCTTGATCGTCATGCCGCGGTCGAGAGCCTCGCGCATATCCACGATGAAGACGGAGATGCCGTCGGTCCGCTTGGCCGCCTGCTCCTTCGGTGTGGTGCGGGCGAGGAGCAGCATCAGGTCGGAATGCTCAGCACGGGAGGTCCACACCTTCTGGCCGTTGACCACGTAGTGGTCGCCTTCTCTGCGCGCAAACGTCTTGATCGAGGTCGTGTCCGTACCGCTGGTCGGCTCCGTCACGCCGAATGCCTGGAGGCGTAGCTCACCGCTGGCGATGGCAGGCAGGTATCTTGATTTCTGGGCCTCGTTGCCATGCCGGAGCAGCGCGCCCATGATGTACATCTGCGCATGGCAGGCGCCGCCATTGGCGCCGGCACGCTGGATCTCCTCCAGGATCGCCGCCGCGGCGGACAAGGGCAGTCCGGCGCCGCCATACTCTTCCGGTATGAGTACCGAGAGATAACCGGCCTCCGACAACGCATTGACGAACTCGCTCGGATAAGCTCTCTCGCGGTCGATCCTGCGCCAGTATTCGCCGGGGAACGCTTCGCAAAGCTTGCGCACGCTCTGCCTGATCTGCGCGATCTCGTCGCTTTGGTCGATGTCGTTGATCGTCATGCCTTTTGCTAGTCCATTCTGTTGGAGGATGGCGCCAGTGACGCGCGGAGCAATGTCTTGCGGGCCACCGCCACGACCGGCCGATCCACCATCCGGCCATCGACCACCACGACACCGGAGGTCGACGAATCGGCAGCGGCTACGATTCTCTCGGCGCGCGCGATCTCTTCATCCGTCGGTCGGAACGCCGCGGCGACGACAGACACCTGCCGCGGATGGATGCAGAGCTTGCCCCCGAAGCCTAGCCGGCGCGCGCGCCGGCTCTCGAAAAGGAGCGTTTCGGGATCGTCGATCGAAAGACTGACGCCATCCACCGGTGGCGCGGTGCCGGCGACGCGCGAACGCAGCACGAGTTCGGAGCGGAAGGCGAGCAGTTCCTCACCTTCTCCTTCGATCCCCAAATCGAGTTGGAAATCGATCGTGCCGAAAATGAAGCGGCAGACACAAGGGGTCACGCTGGCCAGTTGGGCCAGATTGGCAAAACCTTTTGCCGTCTCGATGAGCGGGAGCAGCACCGTGTCAGGCAACCTTGCTGCTATTTCCTGAAGCACCTCTATGTCCTCGGCCTTCGGCAAGACAATACCGGCCGGGCCGGCGTCCGCGAGCGCGAGAAGGTCGTCAGCGAACCAGGGTGTGTCCGCTCCGTTCACCCGCACCACGGCGGGGCTGCCGCGGGAGGCGGCCAGAAACGATGTTACGGCCGCCCTGGCGCGGTCCTTTGCTTCCGGCGCGACAGCATCCTCCAGATCGATGATGACAGCGTCCGCACCCGAAGAGGCGGCCTTGGCAAAGCGTTCCGGACGGTCGCCCGGGACGAACAGGAACGTCGTGGCGTGTCCTAGATCGATCAAGAGCCACTCCCCTTCATCAGCATGCCGATGTGATTTGCGCGGGAAAGCTGCCACAGGCGCGGCACGAGCGCTTCCATCTCGCTGGAGGACGCGGCAGCGCTGAAGCTGGCGAGGCCTTTCACTTTGGCTTCGATCTCGGGCCGCGACAGCGTGTTGCCGGGGTCGCCCTTGGGCTCGTTCACGCGGGCATCGATGGTGCGGCCGTCGATCGTGCGCAGCCGTGCCTTGCCGATCCAGCGTGCCGGATAGGCGCTGTCGACCTCCGGGTCGAGCATCATGCGCACACGGTCCCTGAACGCCACGACCTCCGGCTTCCCGAAATTCTCCTCGAACTCGACCATGCCGGCTTTGCCGTAAACAGCGATGAGGCCGAGCGTCGTGCCCATGGAGAACTTGGCCTGGTGTACGGTCGAGGGTGCAACCACCGGCCCCAGGACGTCTATCGCCCCTTGGTGCACCAGCGCGGTGACTTCGGCGATGTCCTGAGCGCGCAGGTCATGTTCCTGCATGGCCTTCTGCAAGGCGTCGGCGGCCGGATGGGTGTGGCGGCAGGAGGAGTGATACTTGAACGAGGTCTCGGCCAGCGCCCAGCGCGAGCCGAGGCGGTCTATAAGCTTCGCCGGATCGGCATCGGTCGACATGCCTTTCGCCATGCCCTGGAGGCCTTCGAGAATGCGGCGCGCGCCGGTGAAGCCGTCTCTGGCAAGACAAGCTGCCATCAATCCGTTTCCAGCTGCCTTGGCGGTGTGCAGAGGCTTGGAATCGGCCGCATCGCGTAAAAACTCCCACAGCCCTGCCGCCTGGGTGCCTGCCGAACCGAACGCATCCAGCATCTGCGCAGGGGTCAACTCGAGAAGGCGCCCGACAGCAGCCGCTGCCGCCAAGGTTCCCGCCGTGCCTGTGGTGTGGAAGATCTTGTAGTGCGACCGGCCGAGGAATTCGCCGACGCGAATGCCGACCTCGTAACCTGCCGTGCAGGCGGTGAAGAAGGCCCTGCCTGAGGCGCCGATCTGCTGCGCCACGGCCAGCGCAGCAGGGAAGACCACCGCGGCGGGGTGAAACACCGAACCGTTGTGGACGTCGTCCTGCTCGGCGAAGTGCGAAGCCGCGCCGTTCACCATTGCTGCAAACAATGGACTCGTGCCCCGACGCTCGATGAGGATTTCGCAAGGACCGTCGGCCGGCCCCATCTCGCGTGCGAAACGGGCGATGGTCTCGACCGGGCGAGCACCCTTTCCTGCCAAGGCGGATCCCAACCAGTCCACGAACAGATCCTCGGCGCGGGCGATCACATCCGTGGGAATGGCTTCGAAGGTCAATTCGGACGCAAACCGAGCCAACAAGGCGCTTGGGAAATCGGATGCTTCGTTCGGGCTGGATGCCACGAGCCCCCTCCTCGATTGGAACTGGATTGGCGCCGCTGATCCAGCACGTAGCGCCTGGCCCCGCAATTCGTTATTCGAGAACTGCGCTTTCAGCGTGAACAAACAGGCGGTGGAGTTTCGGATGGCGAGCCTGCGTTATGACCTGGTCGACCTGCGCCTTTTCATCAACATCGCGGAGGCTGGCAATCTGACGCGCGGCGCGGACCGTGCCGGCCTCTCGGTCGGCGCCGCCTCGATGCGGATCAAGAGCCTCGAGGAGGTGCTGGGGACACAGCTCCTGGTTCGCCGCAGTCAGGGCGTGTCGCTGACACCAGCCGGAGAAGCCCTGCTTCTCAATGCCCGGCGTGTATTCCAGGATCTGGAGCGGCTTCATGGTGAGCTTCAGGTCTTTTCCCGTGGCCTCAAGGGGCAGGTGCGCATCTTTGCCAACACGACGGCGATCACCGAAGCCCTGCCGCCTGCGCTCGGCAGCTTCCTGGCGTCGCATCCGCTGGTCGACATCGACCTGGAGGAGCGTCTGAGCCCGGAGATCGTGCGTGCCGTCGCAGACGGCAGCGTCGACATCGGCATACTGGCGGGCAATGTCCAAACGGAGGGGCTCGAGGTGGTCCCGTACCAGCGAGACAGGTTGGCGCTCGCCGTGCCGCTTGGACATCGTCTCTCGGGCGAATCGAGCGTCGATTTCACCGATGTCGTGTCGGAAAGCTTCGTTTCGCTGCACCGCGGCAGCGCCATTCATGGCTTCGTGGACAACATCGCCGGTGAAATGGGCATCGGCCTGCATACCCGCATCAAGGTCTCCGGTTTCGAATCGCTCTGCCGCATGGTGGAGGCCGGCGTCGGGATCGGCATTCTGCCGGAATCGGTCGCCGCGCGCCTGAAGGTCAGTCACAGGATCGCGATCGTCTCGCTTACCAATCCCTGGGCAGTGCGCGAACTAAAGATATGCGTACAGAAAATCGAGAACCTGCCAGCCTTCGCGCGTGATCTCGTGGATCACCTCGTGCGGCACGCCGTGGACCAGAACGGCTAGCTCGGCAGAGTTCAGTTTCCGCATGCCCCGTTCAGCAGAAGTGGACTTGCACGGCGGTACGCCAGCTTCAGGCTTGGTACATCGGCTCACAGCGGCGAATGTAAACGAGCCCGGCGCCGACACTGATCGCCGAGCTCAAGGGCGGCCTGGCAGGCCGCCTCGGCGTGCGCCTAGCGCAGCGTTGCGAGCAGGCCTGCCATCAGCCGGCCGCGCTCGACCAGGCTTTCGGTCACGATGTATTCGTCCAGCGTATGCGGCCGGTCGCCGCGAGCACCCAGCCCGTCGAGCGTGGGAATCCCCATCGCGCCGGTGAAGTTGCCGTCTGACCCGCCGCCGGAATTCTGGTGCGGTATCTCGAAGCCGAGGTCCTTCGCAAGTGCGCTGGCATGCTCGTAGAGCGCCCACGAGGCGTCGTTCTTCGTCCAGACGGGACGAACAACGCCGGTCTCCACCTTGACCTGCACGTCGGACCCGACCGGAGTCAGAGCATGCATGCGCCCAATCGCCTCTGCAAGCTTCTCGTCCGTCGTGGCGGAAACGAGCACCTGCGCCTGACACGTTGTCGACACGCAATTGACCCATTGGCCGCCTTGGACGACGCCGACGCTGTAGCCGACATCGGCGTCAGTCATCGCCTCGATGGCAACGATCTGATGGGCCATCTCGCGGATCGCCGAAACTCCCTCGCCGAGCCTGAGCCCCGCGTGGCTCGGCCGGCCATGGGTGGATAGCGCGAAACGCGCAATGGCGTAGCGGCCGGTGACCACGCCGCCGTTTCGGCGACCGGGCTCCGGGACCAGCACATATTTGTGCCGGGCCGCTTCAGCTTCGATGATCTGCCTCGTGCTCGGGCTGCCGACCTCCTCGTCGCTGGTGAAGAGCACGGTGATCGGCAACGGGGTATCGACCGCCGCGCGACGCAGTTGCCGGACCGCCTCGAGCGAAAGGTAGTTGCCCGCCTTCATGTCGAGCGCGCCGGGTCCGAAGCAGTTCTCGCCCTCTCGACGCCACGGGAAGACGTCGAGCGTGCCCACCGGATGGACCGTGTCGAGGTGGCCAAGGATCAGAATGCCAGGCTCGCCCCTCTTCTCATGGCCGAACGTGCCCTTTACGCAATCGCCGAATCCCATATGACCGGGAATGCGCTGAATGTCGGCACCGATGATGTTGAGATCACGAGCGGCCATGTCCATCATCCCGTTCACGGCCGCGCGGTCATAGGTCGGGCTCTCCTGCTCCACCCATCGCTTCACCCCGTTGACCATGTCCTCGAGATCGAATGGCAGCCGCGCAAAATCTAGGTTATCCGGTATGCTCACGCTCGTTCCTCGCCACTTGCGTATCGCAGTGCGATATGCTTACATCGTTGCTATAGTATGGGCAACTTTGCGCCGGCGTCAAACCCTCGACGGCGGCCGTGCCGAGCAATGAACAACGAAGGAGGAATCCCGGTGGGCAAACAGGTCGGGAGACCCAGGAAGCGTGCCGCGGATGGAGTCGAAAAGCCCGACAGGCTCTTCGTCGAGGCACTGGCGCGTGGAATCAGGGTGCTGGAATCATTTGCCGATTCCCCGGAGCCGATGTCCCTCTCGGACATCGCGGAAGCAACCGAACTCGACAAGAGCGCGGCGCAGCGCCTGGTGCATACGCTGCTCCAGCTGGGCTATCTCGAGCGGACGTCAGGAGGCGTTGTTCCGGGCCGGAAGCTGCTGGACAGGTCGTTCGACTACCTGCGCGCGACACCGCTGGTCAATCGCGCCATTCCTATCCTAGCGGATCTGCGGCGAACAGTGCAGGAGCGCGTCGACCTCAGCCTTTTCGATGATCTTTCAATGCTTTACCTCGTGCGCATGCAAAGCAAGCGGGATACTTTCTATGCGCATCTGATCGGTCGGCGCGTGCCCACCTTCTGCACGTCGGGAGGCCGCGCCGTGCTGAGCCACCTGCCCGAGGACCACGTGACGGATATCCTCTCGCGGTCGGACCGGCGCAAGCTGACACCGCGGACGACAACCGATATTCGGGAGATTCTCGACCGTATCGCCGAAGTTCGGGAGACCGGCTACTCGCTCGCGATCGAGGAGGTTCTGGTGGGCGAGGTCGCGGTGGCAGCCGCGGTGCTTGACGCCAGGGGCGCCCCCATCGGCGCCATTCACATCGCGGCCTCTCTGGCGGAATGGGATCCCCGGGAATTCGTCAAGCGCGTCGGACCGCTGGTGACGGCAGCCGCCGCCGGCCTGCGGGCGAGCTGAGTTCGCCGTCACTTCCCGTTCCTCCCTTGCTGTCTGGCCGGCTTGCTTGACAAGCAGCTTTCTTGGGCCCTAGACTAATTTTGCAGTTCAGCCGTATCGTAGAGCAATACTATATTGAGAGAACGATGAGCGAGGCGCTTCAAGACAGCAGCAAGGCAGGTTCGACGGAAACCTTGCTTCTGGAGGTTTCCGGTCTCGCCTATGACTACGCGGGAATTGGCGCGGTCAGCGATTGTGCCCTGCAGATCCCGAGGGGGCGGATCGTTGCTCTGATCGGGGGCAACGGCGCGGGCAAGACCACCAGCGTCAAGATGATCGCCGGCGCACTGCGTCCCAGGCGCGGCACCATCCGCTTCGACGGCCAGGACATCACGGGCGTCCCTGCCCATCGCGTCGTCGAGCTGGGCCTTGCTCTGGTGCCAGAAGGGCGGCTGGTCTTCCAGCAGCTCACCGTGCGCGAGAATCTGCTGCTGAGCGGCCATGTCCGGCGCGGGCGAGCGCAGCTGCAATCCAATCTCGATCGTGTCTTCGGGCTTTTTCCGCGTCTAGCGGAGCGCCAGTCCCAGAACGCTGGTTCATTGTCGGGGGGTGAGCAGCAAATGCTCGCGATAGGGCGCGGCTTGATGACCATGCCCAGGCTTCTGATCCTCGACGAACCCTCCCTTGGGCTCAGCCCAATCCTGGTCTCAACCATCTTCTCGCTGGCACGCAAGCTCAACGATGAGGGCATCAGCGTCTTGCTGGTGGAGCAGAACGTGCACCAGACGCTGGCGATCGCCGATTACGCATATGTCTTGGAGAAAGGGCGTGTCGTCCAAAGCGGCGAAGGGCGCCAGCTGCTGAACGATCCGAAAGTCAAGGAAGCTTATCTCGGACTGGCGTGAAACGCCACGTGGGCAATGGGAGAACTGAAATGGACAGACGTGATTTCTTGAAGGCCGGGACCGCTCTGGCTTTGGCCGGGGCCCTGCCTCGTGTCGCAATGGCGCAGGAAAACAAGATCGTATTCGGCGGCTCCGTCCCCATGACGGGAGCAGCGGCCGAAACCGGCCTGAACGTCATGCGCGGCTATGAATGCGCCGTGAAATTCGTGAATGAGAAAATGGGCGGCGTCGAGGTCGCCGGCAAGAAATACATGCTGGAGCTCAGCCTGTTCGACGACGCGAGCGACCCGGCCCGCGCATCCACGCTGATTCAGCGCCAGGTCGACGACGGCATCGGCCTCTTCCTGGGCTCCTTCGGCAGCAACATCGTCCTGCCGACCTGCGCCATCACCGAAGGCGCCGGCCGCATCATGGTGCAGGCGGGCGGCGGCTCCGATCTGATCTTCACCCAAGGCCGCAAGCGCGTGTTCGGCATCTTCCCGCGCGCCTCGCAACAATTCGTCTCGTCGGTCAAGATGTTCCAAGAGCTGGACCCGGCCGTTAAGAGCGTCAGCATCATCTACACCAACGATCCGTTCTCCAAGTTCCAGGCCGAGGGCGCAAAGGCGAACATCGAGGCCGCGGGCATCAAGGTCCTCGACTTCATCGCCCTGCCGGCGCAGGTCAACGACGTCTCGAACGTGCTGACGACGATCCGCCAAAATACCCCCGACGTGCTGGTCTGCACCACGCATGACGATGCCTCGATCCTGATCACCCGGCAGATGGTGTCGACCAACACCGACGTCCCGATGCTCTACCAGACACTCGGACCACAGACGACCGCCTATAAGGAAGCCCTCGGCAACTACTCCAACGGTGTGGTGGCGCAGGCCTACTGGTCCGAGCGCGCCAAGTTCAAGGGCGAGTATTTCGGCAGCTCCAGCGATTTCGCCGCCTACTACCGGGCGAATTTCGACCGCGATCTTACCTATCACATGGCAAGCGGCGCGGCCTGCATCGTGAGCTACCTCCAGGCGATCAAGAACGCAGGGACACTCGACCTCGATCCGGTACGCGATGCCCTATCGGCGCTCGATTTCGAATGTTTCTACGGGCACATCCGCTTCACGCCGGAAGGTGACGGCGATCCGGCGATCCTCGGACCGCTTCTCATCCAGCGCCAGAAGGGAGAGATGGAGGTGATCTCGCCAGCGGAAAACGCCTCGGCGAAGGCCATCTACCCGGCGCCGAAATGGGCGGACCGGGCGTAACGCCCAGGGCCGCTCGAGGACTGACTTCTGCCGACGGGGCCTGCGCGAGGCCGCAGGTTCCTCGGGCCACTTTGCAAAGGACGACCCATGGCAGCCCTCCCCCTTCTCGAACTGGGTCCCGATCCGCGCGAGCGCGGGGCCGTTCACGGCTCCACGCTGGCGAATGCGATCCGCGACAATGTCGCGACCTATCTCGAGCGCTTCGAGACAGGCGGCGTGGGCCGTCGGAAGGTGCTTTCCGATAGCGAGCAATGGCTCGCCTTCATCCAAGACGACAATGCCGAATATGGGGAGGAGATGGCGGCCATCGCCGAAGCGTCCGGCGTCTCGCGCACCGAAATCGCCATGCTCAACGCCCGGTACGAAATCACCTATTCCGTATTCGGCCAGGAGGCGCACAACGCCAATCGTCGCGCTGAGCAGGAGCAGGAAGGATGCACGTCCTTCGGCCTGATGCCGGAAGCGACGGCGAATGGACACACTCTTTTGTGCCAGAATTGGGACTGGCTCGAACGGTTGCGTGGACGCGCTTTCGTGCAGCGGGTTCATCGCTCCTCGAACCCCGGCGAGGGCAAGCCCGATTTCATCGGCTTCAGCGAGGCCGGCATCGTGGGCTCGAAGATGGGCGTCAACGCGGCCGGCATCGGGCTTTGCGTCAACGGCATCGTCACGCCGCGCGACGGCCTGAACGGGATCCGCAAGCCCTTCCATGTCCGTTGCCGCGAAATCCTCGACGCCTGGCGCTTCGACCAGGCGCTTCTGCCGGTGGTCCAGACCGACCGCACGGCATCGAGCAACTTCCTCATCGGGCATTCCGACGGAGAGATGATCGATATCGAGGCGACCCCCGATCACTGTGCCTATCTCCATCCTCAGAACGGAATGGTGGTGCATGCCAACCATCTCGTGCGCGAGGACCGCGTGACGTCGGAGATGGAGCGGATCGCTCCCAACACGCTTTATCGCGGCGCTCGCACGGAACGGCTGCTGCGCTCGGGCTCCGGCAAAGTCGACTTCGACAGGCTGCGTCACGTGATGACGGACCATTTTTCCGCCCCGGCCGCGATCTGCCGCCATGCCGACACGTCACTGCCCGAGGCCAAGCGGGTCATCACCGTCGCCGCGATCGTCCTCGACCTCGATGAACGGGTGCTCTACGCGACTGATGGCCCGCTCTGCCAGTCGGACTTCCAGGCGTTCCCGCTCTACCCCGAATTCCATCAGCAACGCAGCATAGGACGGCTCAAATGGACGACATGAACCCCATCCCCTGGCCCAACGGAGCGCGTTGTGCCGTCATGCTCACCTTCGACTTCGACGCCGAGACATTATGGCTGTCGCGCGACCCTGAAAATGCCCGCCGTCCGGGAGTGCTCTCGCAGGGCGTCTATGGCGGCAAGACCGGTGTCCCGAAGATCCTCGAACTGCTCCGCGAGGAGGGGCTCAAGGGCACCTTCTTCACCCCCGGCTGGACAGCGGAAAAGTATCAGGACCGCATGGAGGCGATCGTCGCCGGCGGCCACGAGATCGGCCACCACGGCTACCTCCACGAGTGGATCGATCCCGATTATCCCGACAAGGAACGCGAGGCACTGGAGAAGGGCCTGGAGTCGCTGAAGAAGTCTGTCGGCATTCGCCCCGTCGGATATCGTTCGCCCGCAGGCGAGACCTCCGACAACATGATCAGTTTGCTGCAGGAATATGGCTTCCTTTACGACAGCTCACTGATGGACCAGGTCAGCCCTTACCGGCATGTCCTCAAGGACGGCAAGCGCGGTCCGATCGAATTGCCCTGGCATTGGAGCATCGATGACGCGCCCTACACGCTGTTCGCGATCAAGTCGCCGCGCGCGATCATGACCAACGAACACATTCTGAGCATCTGGAAGCAGGAATTCACCGAGATCTACCGGTGGGGCGGGCTCGTTAACGTCGTGACCCATCCGCAGATCATCGGCCGGCCCTCCCGGCTTGCCATGCTCCGGGAATTCATTGCCTTCATGCGCCGATCGCCCGATGTCTGGTTCGCCACCGGCAAGGAAGTGGCCGAAGCATGGGCCTCCAAAGAGACCAGCTAAGCGAAAGCCGTAGCCCGCGATGATATTGTTTCTGCAAACCACATTGAACGGACTGGTGCTCGGGGGATTGTACTCTCTGGCGGCGGTTGGATTCTCATTGGTCTTCGGCGTCATGGGAATCGTCAATCTGACCCATGGCATCTTCGTCATCGCGGGCGCTTATGGCGCGCTGCTCCTCTACAAGGAACTGGGGATCGATCCGCTCCTGGCGGTGATCCCGGTTGGTGCCGCGCTATTCGCTGTCGGCTATCTCTACCAACGGACGATCATCCACTGGGCGGTATCGCGGGCCTCGCTGGTCGCCTCGCTCGTGGTCACCTTCGGCGTGGCGATGGTCTTGCGCAACATCATGCAATTGGTCTTCGGCCCGGACGCCCAGACGATCACGCCGAGCTATTCCTTTACCAGCCTGACCTTCGGCCTCCTGCAGATCGACCTCGTGCGCGTGCTTGCGCTCGGCGCGAGCCTCGTCCTGCTTCTGTTGCTCGCGCTGGTGCTGGTGCGCACGCATTTCGGCCGCGCCGTCAGGGCAACCGCTCAGCAGCCGCTTGCCGCGGAGCTTTCCGGGGTCAACGTGCGTAACCTGCATGGCCTGACATTCGGCCTCAGCGCCGCGCTCGCGGGCGCCTCCGGCGCGATCATCGGCATCGTCCAGCCGTTTTCGGCCGCCAGCGAAGTCACCTGGACCCTCAACGCATTCATCGTCGTAGTGCTCGGCGGCATCGGCAGCCCGGCAGGCGCGCTGATCGGCGGTATCGTGCTCGGCCTGATCAATGCCTATACCGCGCAATACATAGGACCGTCCCTGACCACCGCGATGATGTTCGTCGTACTCGTGTCGATGCTGCTCGTCCGCCCGCAAGGCTTGCTGGGCAATGCTTTCGGGGAAACCAGATGAGACGCCCCCTCTCGATCCTTCTCGCCGCCGCCGTCATCATCGTGGCTGCGCTGCTTCCGATCTGGCTCGGGCCCTTCTACACACGGGTCGCCCAGTTCTTCTTCTTCTCCGCGGCACTCGCCGTGGCATGGAACATACTGGGCGGCTTCACCGGCTATTGGAGTTTCGGCCACACGGTCTTCATCGGAATTGGTGCGTTTGCGGCGGCACATTTCGGCATGCAGGTCGGAACTTTCGGCACTGGGCCTGTCTCCATGATCCTGCCCCTTTTGTTCGCCGGCCTGGTCTGCGGCGTGTTCGCGGCGCTCCTCGCCTACCCGGTGCTGAGGCTTCGCGGAATCTATTTCGCCATCGTGATGCTGGGAGTCAGCCAGGCCGTGGGCGAGCTTGCCAACAATGTTCCCTGGTTCCAGGGCGACGTCGGCCTCTTCCTCGCCCCGCCGGTTCCCTCCGGCATGGCTCCCGAAGATTTCTTTTATTACGTATTCGGCGGCCTGCTGCTCCTCGCCTTCGGGCTGAGCCTGCTGATCCGCCACAATCGGCTCGGCTATGGATTGCTTGCGATCCGCGAGGACGAGGATACGGCCATGATGCTGGGCGTAGCGACGGAGCGGTTCAAGATCATCGTCTTCGTCCTGTCGGCAGTGCTCGTCGGGCTTCTCGGCGCAGTCTATGGCTACAGCGTCGGCTATTTCACCACCTCCACCGTGTTCCGTCTCGATTTCAGCCTGAACATGATCGTCTTCTGCCTGATCGGAGGGATCGGTACGCTGCTTGGCCCGATCATCGGCACGGCGGTGATGCTCTTCCTGACACAAGTCCTGCTCTCGCGCTTCCTCGACATCCATCTCCTGATCACGGGCCTCCTGGTCGTCGCGATCATCCTTCTCATGCCGGGCGGGATACTGGGCGCCATCACGCGCACCCGGCGCAAGAACCTGCCCAAGGCAGACGCGACGGAGTCCAGGCCATGAGCGAGATCATCCTTTCCGGCCGCGGCGTGACGAAGAAGTTCCGTGGCCTGACGGCCATCGAGAATGTCGATTTCGACATTCCGGAAGGGGCGATCTATGGGCTTATAGGGCCGAACGGCGCCGGTAAATCGACGCTGTTCAACCTGATCACCGGCTATTACGAACTGAGCGCGGGAGAGATCCGTTTCCGTGGCGCCTCGACGACCGGTGTTCCGACCTACCGGCTCAACCAGCGCGGCATCGCCCGTGCCTTCCAGATATCGAAGCCGTTCCCTGCACTGACGGTGAAAGAGAACGTCAGGGTCGGCGCCATGTTCGGACGCCCGCAACGGGTGGATTTCGAACGTGTGACGATGGAAGCGCTGCGCATAGCCGGGATCGAGGACCTCGCGGACCGCACCGCCGAAGGCCTGACGGTCGGCTCTCTGCGAAAGCTGGAGATCGCGCGCGCCATCGCGACGCGCCCAAGCCTGCTTCTCGCGGACGAACCCTGCGCGGGCCTCAACCCGACCGAGACCGAGGAAATGGTCAGGTGCCTGCGCAACGTGCGCGAGCGCGGCACGACAGTCTGGCTGGTCGAGCACGACATGAAGGCCGTGACCAGCATCTGCGACAGGATCCTGGTCATCGATGCCGGGCGCAAGATCGCCGAGGGCACGCCGCAGGAAGTCGTCCGCGACCCCCGGGTGATCTCCGCCTATCTGGGCGCGCCACTGCCCGAAGAGACGGCTTCGCATGCCGGCTGACCATTCCCACCCTGGCCTGCTTACACCTTCAGAAATCGACGAAGCGGCGTTTCTCGAGGGGATCGTTGAATGGGTTCGGATGGAGACGCCGTCGGACCGGCCCGACCTCATCGAGAGGTTCTTCGATCACGTCCAGGCCTCTTTCGAGGGTTTGCCCGTCAGCATCCGCCGTTTGCCTCCTCGCGGCGATTTCGGCGGCCATATGGTCCTCACCTACGCCCCGGGCGGCTCCAACCTGCCGCCGGTCCTTGTGATGGGCCATATCGATACGGTTTGGGCCGCGGGCACGCTGGAGCGGCGTCCAATCCGTCGCGAGGGCGACCGCGTCTATGGCCCCGGCATCTACGACATGAAGGCGGGCTCCTATATCGCGACGGAAACGTTGCGCCAGCTCGCCATGGCCGGACATGTTCCGCCACGGCCGATCGTCGTGCTCCTGAACAGCGACGAGGAGATCGGCAGCGACTCGTCGCGAAGCCTAATCGAGGAACTCGCCAGCAAGGCGGCGTTCGTGCTGGTGCCGGAACCGGCCGTCGGCCCTCGCATTGCCGCGGTGACCTCCCGGAAGGGCTGGGGCCGCTTCTGGATCCGCGCGCATGGCCGTTCGGCCCACGCGGGCGGCAATCTCGCGGAAGGCCGCAGCGCCATCCGCGAGATTGCTCGTCAGATCATCGACATAGAGGGCCTGAACGGCAGCGTTCCCGAAGCCTCCTTCAACGTCGGTACGATTCGTGGCGGCACGCGGGGCAACGTCGTTCCCGCCGAGGCGGAGATCGAAGTCGACATGCGCATGACCGACGCCGCCACCGGCGAGCGCATGATGCGGCATATTCTTTCGCTCACACCGCACGACCCGGATGTCCGGCTCGCGATAACCGGCGGCATCAACCGCCCGCCCTTCCTGCGCAGCCCCGCGGTGGGCCAGCTCTACGAGAGCACCCGGACCCTCGCCGGGGAACTAGGCTTCGAGCTGCCGGAGACCGCGCGCGGTGGAGTGTCGGACGGCAATTTCGCCGCTGCACTCGGCCGGCCGGTCCTGGACGGGCTGGGGTGCGGCGGGCATGGGGCGCATGCCGAAGACGAGCATATCCTCGTCTCCACCATCGCCTCCCGCGCGGCCCTCATCCATGCCATGCTGGTATCGGCCGATTTCCAGTCCAATGCGCTGGGCCGGCGGAATTAGCGATCCTCGGTCGGGCGATGCCTCAAAGCACCTCGAACTCGGTGATTTGCGATGCGATAAATTTTTTGTGCATTGCGGAATCAATTCGACGCTGCTATCTCCATTCGTGTCGGCCATCTACTCCTCCCAGATGCGATGCCGACGCACCGAATGCAGCGCACCTCCTCCCGCGCGGCATTTGAGTTCAGAGCCCGCTGCCACCTCCTCCCGGCAGCGGGCTTTTTTATTCTTGAAAGGCGACCGCCGTGCCGCGCCGCACGCTCAACCAGCGTCGCGATACATCGGGAGGCGCTTGCGGACGGGGTCGAGCAGCGACCAGTCGCCTTGGTCGACGGGGTAGCCCCGGGGGAACGGTGGGCGTGGCTCCATGCCGATCGATCGCAGCACCCGCTCGTCGCGGTAGTAGGAACGGGACACGACGGCCTCGACGACCGACAGCCCACCCGGCCGGGTTTCGCGCAATCGCGCCAGCAACGCGGCCTGGTCGGCGAGAACGAGAGTATCGAGCGCGCCTCCGGCTGCGTCCGTCACGTCGCGCAACGCCCGGCGAAGCTCTTCCTTGTCGCGTCCGATCGAACGCACCATGTCGCCGACTATCGCCTCGTCATCCGCGCCCGGGACTCCAAACTCGTCGCTCGCCGGGATGATGTGCCCGGCAATGCAACGCAGGCATTCGAACTCGGCAGGCGACAGGCTTGCCGGCTCTTCAGCCTCGTGATGGCCGGGAATTCGTGAATCAGTCGAAGAGGTCATGAATACGGTTCTTGATCTGGTCGGCGATGTAGAGCGCTGTCGCCTGGATGGTCGATGTCGGGTTGACGCCGCCCGATGTGACGAACACGCTGCCGTCCACGATGAAGAGGTTCTTCACGTCATGGGCGCGGCCCCACTCATTGACCACCGAGCGTTTCGGGTCTGTGCCCATGCGGGCGGTTCCAAGGAGATGCCAGCCTGCGTAGGGCAAAGGCGAACGAGTGACGATGTCACTGGCGCCGGCAGTCCGCAGGATTTCGCTGCCTCGGGCCATGGAGTGATCGAGCATGCGCTGCGTGTTCTCGCCGATCCTGTATGTGATCTTCGGCGCCGGCACGCCATTGCCGTCCCTCAGCTGATGATCGAGCGTGACGCGGTTGATCTCCTCAGGAAGATCCTCGCAGATGGATACCATTCCCGCCTGATGGTCGAACAGGCTTCGGAAGGCGCCGTGATGTCCTTTGCCCCACGGCACCAGCCCATCGGCCATGCCATTGATAGCGGTCATGACCGGCCCGAAGCCACGCGTGAACTGATAGCAATAGCCGCGCACGAAGCCACGCGCAGGGTCTGTCTCGTAAAACTCCATGCTCCACATGAACACCCGGGAGCCGCGATAGCCGTCAAGCGGCTGGTCGAAGCGCCCGCGCACCAATGCGTAGGGATGGAACATCAGGTTGCGACCGACCTGACCGCTGGAGTTGGCCAATCCGTTCGGAAATTGTTCGGAAGCCGAGTTGAGCAGGATACGAGGCGTCCCGATGCCGTTGCAGGCCATGATGACGATCTCGGCCGGTTGGAAGACTTCGCGGCCGTCAGCGCCGAAGTACCACGCGCCCGTCGCCATCCGGTCGTCATTCGTCTCGATGCGGCTGACTCGGCAGTTGGTGCGCAGCTCGACGCGGCTGCGCAATGCCTCCTGCCAATAGGTGATATCGGTGCTGGCCTTGGCGCCCTGGGCGCAGCCATGGCCGCAATGCCCCAGATTGATGCACGGCGCCCGGCCTTCATATTCCCGCGAGGCAATCGCGCTGTCGGATGGCCACCAGTGCCAGCCGAGCTCGTTCATGGCGCGCCCCATCGCTTCGCCCGTACGCCCGAGCGGCAGCGGCGGCATCACCGCCTCCTTCGGCGGATAGGCGGGATCACCCGCCATGCCCGCCACTCCCATCATGCGGTCGTTCAAGGCGTAGAACGGTTCCAGGGTCCGATAGTCGATCGGCCAGTCGTCGGCCACGCCATCGAGCGAGCGCACCCGGAAATCCGATGGGTGCATTCTCGGGAAGTGGCCGGCATAAAGCACCGTCCCGCCCCCCACGCCGTTGAAATTGGCTATCTTGATGGGCGAGTCGTCGTCGTTGATGGGGTAGTCCGCCGCCAGCCCGCGCCGGTTCGGGCTGATGGCGTAGTCCTCCGACTGCCTACCCTCCCACTCGCGGCCGGTGGCCGGGTATTGGGAGGAGTTCGGCCAATCGCCCTGCTCGAGGCACAGGATGCGCATCCGCGTATCGGCAAGGCTCCACGCGACGGCCGCACCTGAAGCTCCGGCTCCGATGATGAGGACATCGACGGGTTCGTTCATTGGAATGGCGCTTTTCATGCGATCATCGCCGCTATTGGGCCCTACGCTCACACGGCGAGCCGCGGCGTCTGAGTACGGTTGATCATCCCGGTCGCCTTGAGCGGCGGATACTTCGCCAGCGCCGCTTCCACCGGCTCGGTGCCCCAGCCCGGGCGATCGGGAAGGATGAGATAGCCGTCCTTGTATTCCGGGGCGTGGCTGAACACCTCCGTGTCCCACGAAATGCGGTCGATGTCGGTCTCCATGATACGCATGTTCGGCACGACGGCGCTGAAATGCGCGTTCATCATCGTGCAGAGATGCCCGTAGAAATTGTGCGGGGCGACGTTGACCTCATAGGCCTCGGCCGCGGCGGCGATCTTCAGCGACTGCCAGACGCCGTTCCACGGTGTGTCGATGATGGCCACGTCGATCGACTGGTTCTGGAAATAGGGCAGGAACTGCTGCAGGCCGATCAACGTCTCGCAAGACGAGATGGGATGCGGGCTGTTGGCGCGGATATAGGCCAAGGCCTTGGGGTCAAGCGTGTCGAGTTCGACCCAGAACAGGTCGAGATCGCGGGTCTCGCGCAGGATCTTGAGGAAGCCTTCCGTGCGGGCGTTGAAATTCAAGTCGAGCAGGATGTCGATATCGGGACCGGCGGCCTCTCGCATGATCTCCAGATGCCTGCGCAGGTTCTTGAGCGTGTGGCGCTCGACGTTGCGCGCCGGTTCATGGGGACGACCGAAGCCGGGCGACCAGGCTTCGATGCGGTCATTCTCGTCATAGTGGAAAATGTTGGTCTTGAGCGCGGTATACCCCTCCTCCCCGACATCCCGAGCGATCTGGCGCACGCCTTCGACGTCGACGATCCCAGGCGAAAAGTGCTCGGTGCGCATCCGATACGCCACGCAATGAGACCAGTAGACGCGGATCTTGTCGCGGACCTTGCCACCCAGCAGCACGTGACACGGCACATCGAGCGCCTTCGCCTTCGCATCGAGCAGCGCGTTCTCGATAGCGCCCAGCGCCTGGCCGACAACCCCTCCGGCCGCGGGCCGCGTAACGTTTCGCAGATCCTCGCGGATGTGCTCGTGCAGCATCGCGCTCTGGCCGATGATCCTGTGGCTGATCTGTTCGATGACGGCGGTGACGCCGGGCGAACCGAAATTCTCGTCGTACTCGCTCCAGCCGACGATGCCCTCCTCCGTGGTGATCTTGAGGAAATGGTAGTTCCGGAAGGAATTGCTGCAGGACAGCGTCTTCACTTCGGCTACGATGGCTTTGTTTCTCATTGTCTTTCCCGAGGTAACTGAGGGGTGTCCGATCTTGCCGCGCTTTCGAAGGCGGCTTTCAAATGGTTGTCGTGTGCAGTCGATGCCTTGAGGCCTAACCCCATCCGGAGATCGACTTGACGTCGAGGAACTCCTCGATGCCCAAGCGCCCGCCTTCGCGTGCACGGCCGGATGCCTTTACGCCGCCGAAGGGCGAACCGGCGCCGCGCGGCTGCCCATTCATCTCCACCATGCCAGAGCGCAGCCTGCGCGCGACGCGATTGCGGCGCGCTCCGTCCTGGCTTTGAACGTAATTGGTCAGTCCGTATGAGGTGTCGTTGGCAATCGATATCGCCTCTTCCTCATCGTCGAAGGGAATGATGGACAAGACCGGGCCGAAGATTTCCTCCCTTGCGATCCTCATCTCGTTCGATACGTCCGCGAAGACGGTCGGCTGAACGAAATAGCCGCGGTTGAAACCGGCAGGGCGACCGGGCCCGCCCGCGACGAGCCGCGCGCCTTCGGCCATGCCTTTCTGGATGAGGCCCTGGATCCGTTCGAATTGACCTGCCGACACCACCGGCCCGATATGCGATCCGGAGAGTCCGGGTGCTCCGACCGCGATCGACCTCGCGACCTGCGAGGCCGTCTCCACCGAGCGCTCATAGATCGAGCGCTGGACAAGCATCCGCGAGGGAGCATTGCAGTTCTGGCCGCTGTTGACGAAACACTGGCGAACCCCGCGCTCGACAGCCTTGTCGTCGGCGTCGGCGAAGATGATGTTCGCCCCCTTCCCGCCCAACTCCAGCCCGACACGCTTCAGGCTGTCGGCGGCCGCCTTGGTGATGGCGATGCCTGCGCGCGTCGATCCGGTGAAACTCACCATGTCGACGGCGGGATGCGTGACGAGGCTTTGTCCGGCCCCGGCACCATTGCCGTGAACGAGATTGAAGACGCCGGGGGGCACGCCCGCCGCATCGACGATCTCGGCGAACACTACCGCCGAGAGCGGCGCCATCTCGGACGGCTTGAGCACGACGGTGCAGCCTGCAAGCAAGGCCGCCGCCACCTTGAGCGTGATTTGGCTGATGGGCCAGTTCCAAGGCGTGATCAGCGCCGCCACGCCCACCGGTTCGAGCGCGATACGATCGTCGGGAGCATGCGGCCCAAGCGGTCTGATGAACTCGAAGGTCTGCATGGCGGCCAGATAGTTCGCCATATGGCGGGGGCCCGCGCCGGCCTGGGCCTGGCGCGCCAGATCGATCGGCGCCCCCATCTCACGCGAGATTGCCTGCGCCATGTCTTCCATGCGCTCCAGGTGGACGGTTCGCATGCGCTCGACGATTGCGGCGCGCTCCTCGGGCCTGGTCATAGACCATGATGGAAAGGCCTTGCGGGCGGCAGCCACCGCCGCATCCACTTCCGCATCGCCTCCGAGAGCAACCACACCGAACGGTTCTTCGGTGGAGGCGTCGACCAGCATGTGTTCACGTCCCGGCCTGGCGGCAACCCAATGGCCGTCGATGTAGAACTGGCGCAATTCGAGCAATGCGATTTCTCCTGTTTGGTGGGTCTGGCGCTGGGCTGGAAGACTGGCAGATTCAATGCCTCGAATACCGCCGGTCAGGCCGGCTGCCGGCGCCTGCCGGTGCGGGTATCGAAAATATGAAGATCGCTCGGCCTGACGGTCAGGTGGATCGTCTCGCCGGGCTTGACCTCGGTTCGCCCCCTTACGAGGACCCGCACGATCTGCTCCCCCATCCTCGCCGTGATCTGCGTCTCCGAACCTGTCGGCTCCACGACCGAAACGATCGCCGGCCAGCCGGTATCGGAAAGATGCAGGTGCTCGGGGCGAAATCCGATCGTGATGCGATCGTCGCCGCTCGGCGTGACCGGCAGCGGCAACACGAGGCCGCCCTCCACCACGAGGCGCCCAACAGCATCGACGGTGCCCTCGAGAAAGTTCATCGGAGGGGAGCCGATGAAAGCCGCAACGAACAGGCTTTGCGGGCTGTCGTAGAGATCGAGCGGCGGCCCCATCTGTTCGACCACTCCGCCATTCATGACGACGACACGATCGGCCAGCGTCATGGCTTCGATCTGGTCGTGGGTGACGTAGATCGTCGTGACCCCCAGCCGCTGATGGAGTTCCTTCAGTTCCGAACGCATTTGCACGCGCAGTTTGGCATCGAGATTCGACAGCGGCTCATCGAACAGGAACACGTTCGGATTGCGTACGATGGCACGCCCCATCGCGACCCGCTGGCGCTGGCCACCGGACAAGGCCCGCGGCTTCCGCTCGAGGAGTTGCTCGAGGCCCAGAATTCGCGCGGCTTCCTTGACGCGGGTCTCGATCTCGGCACGCGACGTGCCACGCTGCCGTAGCGCGAACCCCATATTGTCGCGCACATTCATGTGCGGATAGAGCGCATAGTTCTGAAAAACCATGGCGATATCGCGATCCTTCGGCGCGACGTCGTTCACGACCCGGCTGCCGATCGCGATCTCCCCGTCCGAGATCTCCTCAAGGCCGGCCACCATGCGCAGGAGAGTCGATTTGCCGCATCCAGACGGACCGACGAGCGCCACGAACTCCCCATCGTCGATGTCGACGGAAACGCCGTGGATCACTTCGAGCTGTCCGTAGGATTTGCGGACATCCCTGATGCCAACCGTGCTCATTCCTTCGATGCCTCCCTTATCTGTTTGCCGCTTCATGGCGGCCGGCACTATCGCTTGCGGCGGTCAGGCAGCACTCTCGGCGCGAGAAGGCTCTCCAGACGCAAGCTGGCTGGCCAGCGCTTCATAAGCCGCCTGCTCGTGCGCCTTGACCAGAGACGCGGCCAGTTCGAATTCGCCGGCACGGATCGCATCGCGGATCGCCTGGTGTTCCCGCAGCGATTCCGCCATACGCTGCGGCATGACGGTGAAGCCGTAATGCGCGGAGGTCAGCGCGCTGAGATTGGCCAGCATGCGCATCGACCACTGCGAATGCGGCGTGTCGCAAAGCAAGAGATGGAACTCGTGGTTGAGCTGCGTGTAGCGCTGGATATCCTGCGCCGCGACAGCCTCGGCGGATTCCGCCAGGTTGGCATCGATTTGGTCGAGACGCTTCGTTCCGTGGCTTGAGGCGCCGAGTTCGATGGCGAGCGCCCCAATGAGCCCGCGCAGAGCATAGATCTCGCGGAACTGTTCGCTACCGGCGCTGGCCACGACCGCGCCTACATGGGTTTGCACTTCGAGCCAGCCCTCCGCGGCCAGGCTTCGTATTGCCTCGCGGATCGGCGTCTCGCTTATGCCGAGAGCCTCGGAGACCTCGCGCGTTGTGATGCGATCACCCGGTTTGACCGCCCTCGACAGGATCATGCCCTCGATATGGCGTCGCGCGATGTCGGCTTTGGAAAGGAAGATGGGGGGTTGCGACATCACAAGCCGCGCCTCGTACGATCTTTGTCGTCTGCCATGGTCTTCATCCCTTTGTTGCGCCGTCGGCCAGTCCCTGGATGAGCCATTTCTGGACCAACAGGGCGAAGACCACCACCGGAATGACCGTGATTGTTCCGACAGCCGTAAGAGCACCCCAGTTCGCGCCGTTCACGGTGTCACCCGCAATGCCCGCAATGGCGACGGGGATCGTAGAGGCGTTGCGGTTGGTCAGCACCAGAGCGAAGAGCAACTCCTCCCAAGCAAGGATCATGCTGAAGATCAGGGTGGAAAGCAGGCCTGGCAGCGAGATCGGCACGATGATCTTGAAGAAGGCCCCAAACCGGCTGCAGCCGTCGATCATCGCGGACTCCTCCAACTCCTTAGGCAGCGCCAGGAAGAAACCGCGCATCAGCCACATCACGTAGGGTATGAGAAACGTGCAGTAGGCCAGGATGAGCGTGATGTGCTTGTCGGTGACACCCAGCGACCGCGCCACCAGGAACATCGGCACAGCGAGTGCGATGGGCGGGACACCGCGCGACAACAGAATCAGCACGCCGATCGTGGCAGCCCCTCGCAACCTGATGCGCGCCAGAGCGTAACCCGCCATCGCGCCCGCTGCGATCGAGAGCGCTCCGGCGCCTGCGGCGACGATGATCGTATTGATGAGACGCCGGGTGATGTCGGCGCGCTGCATAAAGCTCAGATAGGTTTCCAGCGTCGGGGTGAAGAACAACGTCGGCGGCATGGTGAAGATGTCCCGCTGGTCCTTGAACGAGCTCAGCACCATCCAGAAGACCGGAAACAGGAACACGAGGCAGGCGAAGACACCGGTAGCGATGCGCATGCGCTTGGCGACTTTCGACCTGCGGCGCAGTGAAGGTAGAACGGCGGACGCGCTCAATGGAGATCCTCCAGCTTTTTGGTGCCGCGCAGAAAGAGCCCGGTGAGCACCATCGTGAGGACGAGCACGATCACGGCCATGGCCGCGGATTCGGCGAAACGCAGCGAACGGAACGCTTCCTCGTAGATGAAGAGATTGATGACATTCGTCGCGCCGCCCGGCCCGCCATAGGTCGCGGCCAGCGCGATATCGAACATCTTCACCGCGCCCAACCAGCGCACGACGAAGGTCGCGGCGATGATCGGCAGGAGCAGCGGCAGGGTGATCGACCACAGCATCGACCACCAGTTGGCGCCGTCGATCTCCGCGGCCTCGAAGACATCCCGCGGCAGGGCGAGCAGCGCTGCCGTCGCGATGAGAATCACGAAGGGTGTCCAACGCCACGTGTCGATGATGACGATCGCAGCCATGGCGAGATTGGGGTCGCCGAACCAATCGAGCGCCTGGAAGCCGAACAGGCCGATGAACCAGTTCATGATGCCCCAGAGCGGATCGAGGATCATGCGCCAGATTCCGCCCGCGACGACCGGCGCGACGACCATCGGGATGATGAACAGGGCGCGCACAGCCCCGCGGCCGCGCCATTCGGCATTGATCAGAAAAGCGATGCCGAAACCGAGGACGATCTGCAACGGAAGCGCGAGGACGAGATAGATGAGCGTCACCTTCATCGAGGACCAGAAGCGGTAGTCCTCGAGAACATGGACATAGTTTTCCCAGCCCACCCACTCGACCGCGCTGAAGGTCATGAGGTCGAAGCGGGAGAAGCTGATCTCGATCGTGTAGAAGATCGGATAGGCGAGCATCGCGGCGAGGATGACGGCCGCAGGCGCCATGAAGGCCCACCGCGAGACTGCATCGGCCAGTTTCGCTCCCGTGCGGGAGCGCCTGGCGCGCTCCCCGCCTGTTGCCGTTGAAATCATCGCGACACCCTCCCGAACGAAAGCCTCAGTCGAGGACCTTTTCGATCTTTTCGGCGGCGACATTGAGCGCCTCGGCGGCACTCACCTGCCCCGCCATGGCACGCGCGATCTCATCGGCCAGGATCTGCTGGGCGGCATCGGATCGCGGGTGGCGGATGCGCCACATCTGCCCCTTCTCAGCCGCGTCATAGGCCTGCTGGAGGGCGGTGAACACGGGCTGCAACCACGGCTCCGAGGGGGTCGAGGCAAGCGTGGACCGACGCGCCGGGAAAACGCCGAGATTGGCGGCGTGCCAGGTTTCACCTTCCTTCGAGCTCAACCACTGGAGTACCGCCCAGGCGGCCTGCTTGTTCTCGCTCTTGGCGGAGATCGTCCCATTCCAGATGCCGCGATGCGCACCCGCGCCGGTCGAGCCGACCGGCATGACTTGGACGCCAACCTGCTCGGGCTTCAGCGTCGTTGTCTTCGCGTCGATGGCAGATCCCTTGTAGACGCTGCCCCAGTTGAACATTGTCGCGACGAGGCCTTGCCGGAACGCTTGAATGGATTCCGAAAACCCGTGGCTGACGGCACCCGTCGGCGCAAACTCCAAGAGCTTCTTGTGGGTTTCCAACGCCGCGACGCCGGCCTCGCCGTTGAAGGCTGGCTTGCCGTTGTCGTCGAGCAGGCGACCGCCATTCGAATTCATGATGGTCTGCCAGATGGTCGGCGTCAGCGGCTCCCGGACGAAATAGGTGTCGACCGCCCATGCATCGACCTTACCGTCGCCATCAGTGTCCTGAACGAGCTTCGGCGCCTGTTCAAGATACTGCTCCCAGGTTAGGTCCGGTGTCGGGACAGGCAAGCCCGCTTTCTCGTAGAGCGCCTTGTTCACGAACATCATCAACATGTTCGAGCGCAACGGCACCCCATACTGCACGCCCTTCCACTCCCCCGCGGCCAAGGGCGCAGCGTTGAAGTCGGTCCAGTCGTAACCGGCATCCGTCCAACCCGCGACCTCCGGGCTCTTCAGATCAAGAAGAGCTCCGACTTCGGCCAGCTGCGGCACCCACGGGTCATCGGCGATGATAATGTCGTAGGTCGGGGACGGCCCGGTGGCGTCGAGCATGCTTTTTGCAAGCAGCTCGACATACGGCACGCCGTCGATCGTGACCTTGACGTTGGGGTAATGCTTGTTGAATTCGGGCACCATCAGGGTCTGCCATTGATTGGCAAACGCCTCGTTGGCGATCATCCGTACCTCGACCGGCTGTTCCGGTGTCCCGAGTCCATTGTCTTGCGCGTAAGCGGTCGCTCCGGAAAGCATCAAAGACGCGGCACCCGCCACCAAGGCGCGCCGCGAAACCACAATCGCTGCGTCGAACTTCACCATCCAGTCCTCCCTCGCAACGGCCGGGACTCTCCAGGCCGCTTCTCTCCATTCTGCATTCTATATAATCTAGAATGCAGAAAGCGGGATAGGTGATCTGAAGCCGATTGTCAATGAACCGAAGTTGGCTCGGGCATGTATGGCGGCTCGTCCTTGAATCCGCTTTTCAGCAGCATTCCCCAGCGGCTTCGGCAGCCAAATCGGCAAAAAAATGGCTCGGCCAAAGCCGAGCCAAGGATCCGAGTAGGCGGGCATCTAAAGGGGACGGGGTGTGGGAGACGCCCACCGGCGCTCAAACTCCAGCCGCCGCGTTTTGTTCCTGAAGACCGAGAAGCCTGACCGCCTCCGAATCGCAGCGGCGCCGGGAGTTCATGGCGCGCGCCGGTGGGTGTCGCCCAGCAGCGTGCAGCGGTTTTGGATTAGCGATATACGAGAAAACACAGCCTGAAGCATGTCTCGCCACATGCTTCAAGGCGTTTGCTCACCCGAAGGCCAGGTTGGGCAACCACAGCACCACCCCGGGGAAGAAGACCAGCAGCGCGATCAGGGCGCAGACGGCGGCGATGAACGGGATCGATTCCACCGAATATTCCTCGATCGTGACATCCATCAGCGCGCAGACGGCGAACATGGCCGAGCCGCTCGGCCATGTCATCCCGCCCAGAGTGACGATGCTCATCATCAATATGCCGAAATGAACCGGATCCATGCCGATGCTCACGATGATGGGTACGAAGATCGGCGTGAGCAACAGCACCATGACCGTGCTGTCGAGCGCCAGTCCGGCAACCAGCAGGAACAGGAGAATGGCAAGCACGATCATGTTGGGATCCGTGATCCCGGCCAGCATCCAGTCGGCGAGATGTTGCGGGACCTGCAGGTAGATGGTGGCAAAGCCGACCATACCGCTCATCAGAATGATGAGCATAATCAGCCCGACGTCCGACGAGGCATGCGCAAAGGCGCGCCAGACCTTCTCCGGCGTCAGTTCGCGGTGGGCGAAAAAGCCGACCGCGAGCGCATAGACCACTGCGAAGGAGCCGACCTCGGAGGGCGTGAACACACCGCCGCGGATGGCGAGAACCAGGGCAAGCGGGAACAGGATCGCCCACTTGGCCTCCCAGGCCGCGAGCGCAAGCGCCCCGACGGTCGGCTTGGCCGTATCGGCGACCACGTAGCCGCGCCGCTTGGCGATGCCATAGGCAGTGATCATCAGCACCACCATCATCAACAGCCCAGGAATGATCCCCGCCAGGAACAGCCTGCCGATCGAGACATTGCCGATGTAACCGTAGAGAATAAGGCCGATCGAAGGAGGGATCGTCGCGGTGATCAGCGAGCCCACCGCAATCGCTGCCGCGGAATAGCCCTTGCCGTATCCCTTGGCCACCATCGCCGGGCCGAGGATGCGCGCCTCCATGGCCGCGTCGGCCACGGCCGATCCCGATACGCCACCCATCAGGGTAGATAGCACGATGGCGACCTGCGCGAGACCGCCGGACATCCAGCCGACCGCGACCATCGATACCTTCAGCAGGCGATCCGTTATGCCGCTTTCGTTCATCAGATGGCCGGCAAGCACGAAGAACGGCACCGCCAGCAATGGGAAGCTCTGGCTCATCGTGGCGATCTTCTGGACGCCGATAGACATCGGCATGCCCGCATCGGTCAGGAAGAACGCGAAGCCGGCAATCCCGGTGGCGAAGGCGACGGGCATGCCCGCCACCATCAACACGACGAAGACGATCGAAATCAGCAGCATGTCAGAGTTCCAGCGGAGGTGGCGCGGCCTTGTCGACCGCGGTCCTGGTGTAGACCAACGCGCCCTGCCCCCGGCGCCGCCAGGCATCGACCATGTTGTAGGCGAGTGAGGCGCCGAGCAGTATGCAGCCCACGGGAACGGCCGCCGTTACCCATGCATAGGAGAGCGTGCTGTCGCCGAACGTGCGCTCGCGATTGAGCAAGGTCAGGTGGAAGCCTTCGACGGCGAGTATCGCCAGAAACGCCAGCACAAGCGCCGAGCAGGTCAGTTCGAGCCAGAGATGATGCCTGTGGCCGAGATATTTGACCAGCACCTCCATTCCCAGATGCGATTTCTCGCGCATCGCCTTCGTCGCCCCGAGAAAGCAGAGCCAGATAAACATGAGCTGCGCCATATCCACCGACCAGGTCAGCGGGCGGCCGTAGAATCGCATGATTGACGCGGCAAAGACGAGCACGGTGATAGCGGCGAGCAAGGCGACGCAGATCGCGAGCTCGAATTGAGCGAGGCGCTTGAGCATGATGAAATCCTCCGCTATGCGGGAACGATAGGGCGATCGTTCCCGGTTGCGGTGCAGTTACTTGTTGGCGATGGCCTGCAGCGAATCGCGGAGTCCGCCGTAACCGAGCTTTTCGTAAACGCCGGCCGTCGCCTCCTTGAACGGGGTGACGTCGATCTCATCGATCGTCATGCCGGCTTTCTTCAGATCCGACTCGATTTCGGCCAGCTTGTCGCGCGTGCCATAGGAGGCCGCATCGCCCGCCTTGAGAGCCTCTTCGCGCAGGACCGTCTGCAGGTCCTGAGGCAGGGAGTCGAACCAGGACGCGCTCGTGACCAAGCCCGTGATCAGGTTGATGTGACCTGTCTTGGTCAAGTATTTGGTCACCTCGAAGAGCTTCGAGCCGTAGCCGGCGGGAAGCTGTGCCTCTACCGAATCGATGGCCTTCTGCTCAAGGGCGGAATAGACCTCGGCATAGGGCATCGGCGTCGGCACGGCGCCCATCGCGGTGACCGTCTCCACCCAGACGGGCGCGCCAGGCGTGCGCATGCGATTTCCAGCGAGATCGGCCGGCGCCCGCACCGGACCGGCGGTCCAGAGGTGACGCTCGCCCTGCCACCAGTTGAAGGAAAGGATCTGGTGGCCGGAAGCGTCGTGGAGCTTGCGGACCCATTCCTCGAACATGTCCGAAGTCACCACCTTGCGGATCCCGTCGTAGCCTGAGGCGAGATAGGGCGCGCCCAGCACTCCGAACTCGTTGACGAAATTGGCGAGGCGCCCGCCGTCGACCACGACTGCTACGGGAGCTCCGGCACGAGCCTGCTCCAGCACGTCCTCGTCGGGGCCGAGCTGCGAGTTGGGGAACAGCTTGACTTCGATCGCGCCGTTCGAGCGCTGCGCAACCGCATCACGGAAACTCTCGAGCCCCTTGTAGAGCGGGTCGCTGGCGGTCAATGCCGTATTGATGCTCAGCGTGTAGTCCGCGGCCATTGCGGTCGACGCCACCGCGAACAAGCCGGCAGCAAAAAATGCCTTGAGTGAGGCAAGCCTCATGATCTCCTCCCTTGGAAAGGCGGCACATTTTGTCGAAGCCACCCTTTTGTAGGCTAGAATGGTAGTATATGAGTGTCAACATGGACATGCAGCCGGAACTCGCTCTTCTTCCCGACGACAGCCTGCGGATTCGGCAGGCCACCATCGGCAATCGCGTCTTCGAGGCGTTGCGCCAAGCCATCGTGCAGCTGCAGCTTCGCCCCGGCAATCCGCTCTCGGAAGCCGATATCGGCCGTCAGCTCGGCGTCTCGCGACAGCCGGTGCGAGAGGCCTTCATCAAGCTCGCGGAGGTTGGGCTGGTCGAGATCAGACCGCAGCGGGGAACCTTCGTCCGGCTGATTTCGGCCCGCGAGGTCCGCAATGCGCGCTTCCTGCGCGAAGCCATAGAAGTCGCGGTCATTCGCAAGGCGGCCGCCGAGGCCACGCCCGAGCAGGTAACGGTCTTGAGGCGCATCATCGCGGACCAGCGCGCGGTGGCCCGAAAAGGCGACAATGTCGGCTTCCTGCGGCTCGACGAGGCGTTCCATCAGGCGCTTGCGGCGACCGCTCATTGTGAGGAGGCATGGCGTGTCGTGGAGGGGCTGAAGGCTCAGATGGACCGCGTGCGGTATCTTTCGCTTCCCGACGCAACCCCGCTGGAGACGATCATCGCCCAGCACGAAGCGATCGTCGAGACTGTCGAGCGCGGTGCGCCGGAGGCGGCCGAAGCGGCGATGCGCCACCACCTTTCGGAGATCCTGATCTCGCTGCCCAAACTGTCAGTGGATCATCGCGAATTCTTCTCCACTTGAGGGCGTCCGCCGTTAGCGACTGGCGAAACCTGAGCGGCAACCCTCTGTCGCGGCGCGTGGGTGGCACATGTCCTGCAGGACCGTGAAAACATCGAGGCCCCTGGTGTCATATTACGCCTGACGCTCCGCTCCGAGCACCTCCGCGACCGCGCGTTCGAAACGGGTTGCCTCCGTCACGAGCCAGTCGGCCATGGCCGGCCAATTGTCTTCTGCATAACAATTGACCCGCCAGACCGAATTCACGCCAAGGCTGTCGGTGCTCTGCCCAGGTCGAAGTTTCAGCCTTGCTTCGAGAACCGGACGATAGGGTTGCAGGCGCTGGCCGACCTGCACGGCGCCAAGCCTTTCGTTACGCCCGAAAAAGACGCCGACGGCATCCTGTTCCGGCGCGACATACATGGTGACGACGACCTCGAATGCGGGCAATCCGCGTTGCCAGAACCACGGTCCATGCCGGGCACGACGGGTCCTTTCGTCAGGGTGACGTTCTTCGAACAGGCTCCAGAACGCGCGATGCCGAAACTCGGCGGCGCCTCGACCCGCAGCGCTCACAACCTCGCCTCGCTCTGGGGCGGCGCGCCGTCAGCGGTCACCACGACCGACATGCCGGGGATCAGCTGGTCGGCCCCGTCCTGGTCGGGATCGACCGATATACGCACGGAAATCCTTTGAGCGATCTTGGTGAAGTTGCCCGTGGCGTTGTCCGGCTTGAGGACGGCGAACTCCGAACCGGCCGCCGGCGAGAAATGCTCGATCCGGCCGTGCAGCCTGCGTCCCTGCAAAGCGTCGACCGTGAAGCTCACCCCCTGGCCGACCTCAAGGCCGTGTATTTGCGTTTCCTTGAAATTGGCGATGACCCAGACATCGCGCGGCACGATCGCCATCAGTTGCGTTCCCGCCGAGACATATTGGCCAACCCGAGCTCCCACCTCGCCCAACCGGCCCTCGCGAGGCGCCACGATGCGGGTATTCTGCAGATCGATGTCAGCGAGCTGGGCCGCGGCTTCCGCCCCGGCGACGGCGGCCTCCAGGGAGCTGCGACCGACGATGATCGTCGCGAGCTGCTGTCGGGAGACCTCGAGCACAGCCTTTGCCTGGTTCACCGCGGCGCGGGCCTGGGCAAGATCTGCGCGAGCCTGGTCCGCCGCGCTCTCGGTGACGACGCCTTTGTCGAGGAGAGGCTCGATGCGGTCCCACTCGGCTTTCGCCCGCTTCATTGCGGCCTCCGCGCTTTGGAGCTGAGCCTCGCTCGAAGCGATGCTCGCCCGGGCGGACAGCTCCTGCTGAGTGGAATTGGCCAGGGCCGCGCGTTGTGCCGCAAGCGTTGCCTGTGCTTGCTTCAGCTTCTGCTCGAAGATCCGCCGGTCGAGTTGGACCAGTAAGTCCCCCGCCTTGACGGTCTGGTAGTCCCTTACCGGCACTTCGATGACATAGCCACTGAGTTGCGGACTGATGAGGGTCACGTAGCCGCGCACGTAAGCATTGTCGGTGACAGGCACCCGGTCGTAGAACGGCGGCAGCCGCCAGGCATAGAGCACGAGGAGCACGCCAGCCAGGCCGGCCAGGACCGCGATCAGTGTTGCCGAAGATCTCAGTGCTTTCAGCATGGACATGAGACTTATGGGGAAGCCGGCTCTGACGGCTTCTTGAAATACCACATGGCCGTCATATGCAGCAGCAAGGCAACGAGGGCCAGGAAAGAAATGGTGGCGACCAGCAGGAATGCGTCGTTGTAGGCGAGGATGGTCGCCTCCTGTGTCGCCCGTTTGCCGAGGGCTGCCATCCCTTCCGCGCTGAGCAACGTCTTGTCGGTCAACGTGCCGGAATAGGGCTTCGACAACTGGCCGATCCGTTCGACGACAAGGGGATCCGCCAACGTGATGTTGTCGACCAGCAGGTTGGAGTGGAACTTCTCGCGCAGCGTCACGAAGGTTTGCAGCACGCTGGAGCCGAGCAACGCTCCGATATTCTGGGTCACCAGGAACACGATGAAGAAGGAGAGAATGTAGTTTGGGCCCTTCTTGCGAGCGGAAGCCAGGCCGACCGCCATGGCCGACGGCAAGAACAGCGCCGCGGCCATGGCGATCATGGCCTGGCTCACATACATCTGCTCCGGCCGCGTGAGATTGGTCGCCCGGCTGTCGAGCCAGGAGCCAGCGAGCAGCAGGCAAAGCGCCGCCGCGTGGAGAGCCGGTTCGCGCCCCGGCCTCAGAACCGCCGCGCAAATGAACCCGCCGGCTAGCGAGGCCAGTATCATGACCAGATAGAGCGTCCTCAGCTGCTCATTCATCAGACCGAGCGCCTGAAAGAAATTCGCGGCCACGGAACTCTGCTCGGACAGCACGATCCGGAACGTCAGGAGTGCGGCGGCGAAAAGCACGATGTCGCGGCTCGCAAGCCAACGGATATCAAGTAGTGGGCTTTCCCGATTGAGCTCGATCACCACGGCAAACGTCACGCAGACGACCGACGCGGCGAGCGTCGCCCCGAGCCACGGCGCCTCCAGCCACCAATACAGCCGCCCGAGGGTGAGCACGACAGCAAGCGATCCGAAACCCACCGCGATGAACAGATACGAGACGATATCCATCCTGGTGATGACGTGAATGCGCGGCTGCGGCTTGAGCGGAAGCAGGTAGATCGCGGCGAATGACAGCAGGGCAAGGGCCATCTCGAAGGTGAACAGACCATTCCATTCACCAATGTCCAGCAGATGGGGCGATACCAGCCTCGCCAAGGGCGCGCCAAGCAGGGTGTTGGTCATGGCCAAGGACACCCCGTAGCTCATTCGCCTCTCCTCCGAGAAGGCCTCCAACATGTAGAGGAAGGCGAGGGAAGACATGGGCGCGGCCGCGATGCCACTGAAAAAGCGAACCACGAGCGCCGAATTAAGACCGGTTACGAAGAGATGCATCGCGCAGACCAGCACGAAGCCCAAAATGCTGAGTTCCGCGAAATTGCGCAGGCCGTACTGGTTGCGGACCTTGATCAACACAAGGGCAAGGCTGGCATTGGGAGCCACGTAGGCAGCCATCAGCCAAGTTGCCTCATTGGTCGTGGCGCCGATCGAACCCTGGATCTGAGGGATATTGGCCGACACGAGGTTCATGCCGAGCCCCTGCGTCAATGACAGCAGGACCGAGGCACCGATATAAATGGCTGCCCTGCCCGACGTCATGACCGGAGCGGGCTGCGGCGTCAGTTTTATGGGTCGGCTCCTGCGCACCGCTTCCGGTTCCTGACCTTGCGACGACTACCCTACCGAACGACCATACAGTCCATCGAGTTTCGTGATTTGGATTTGGTAGGCCCGGTCGGCCGGCGGCCGAGCAAGACACCTCGCCATATCCATTCTGCGGCGTGGGCCGCCGGCTCTGCAATTTTGGGATCAGCTTCATCGGATCGGCAGCATTATTGCAAGGCAGGCATGCGCTTTCCGCCGTTGCGAGGACCGATGCGGCCACGTATTTCCACGGCGTTGGCGATTACTCCTCCTCCCAGATCGCCACGCTAGATGAAGCGCCGTCGACCTCCTCCCCGACGGCGCTTTTTCTTTGCAGGACTTCCCGTCGGTCTTAGCCTGCACTGTTGTCTCGATTGCCAGCAGGTGCTTTGTTTCAGCAGCAGATTTCGCCTTGAGACGCCGTGCACGGCAGCTATGCAGATTCCTGCGTTGCGACATCAGGCGGCGCTGCCTAGAAACATTTTGCCGGCGGCCGCTCCTCCCTAGGCCGCTGTTTCAGAAGCGCCGTCGCCACCTCCACGACGGCGCTTTTTCTTTAGGCCTTCGCGAAGGTCCACTCCCCAGCCTGCCATGATTTCGCAGGGCAGCCATGCGCCGACATTGAAAACGGCCAGGCTCGTTACCTATGTCATGGATGTGGATGACTACCCCTCCTCCCAGGTCGCCACAGCAGATGAAGCGCCGTCGACCTCCTCCCCGACGGCGCTTTTTCTTTGCCCGCCGCCTCTGTCTTGCGCGCGGCTGCGACACTTTGCACAGGAATTGGCTGCGGCGGGCCATTGCGCTTCCGGGGGCAAACCCCTATTTCACCGTTGTGGCGATCACTCCTCCTCCCTGATCGCTGCTTCAGATAAGCGCCGTCGACCTCCTCCCCGACGGCGCTTTTTCTTTATTAGGAGCGCTTGAGCCGTTCGGTGGGCCGCGAATGAAACCGAAGTCGACGTGAACCTGCTCACATTCTGTTTCCGAGCCGGGCAAAAGTTGGTTGCTTCCAGCCAGTAACGATATGGCCAGCAGATTGCGACAGCCCAAGGCCGGTGGTTTGATGCATCGCACAAATTGGATCGCGATGATTCGAACAGAATACTGGGCTTAACAGGAACGGCCGCTATCCAGCATGTCGACACCTCAAAAACTCATTGTCGTCGCCGCCTTCGACTGGGGAAATGATGGTCAGTTCGTGCAGTCGTTTGGCCCTGCCGAACAATCGACGGAAGAACGCGCTGTCGAGCTCGCCGAAGCACTGGACCGAAAACATCAATGTGTGGTGGCCTGGTCCCGACAGGTCGACCCTCAGTCCGGAAAGGATGGACCGCTGACGATCCTGTTCCAGACAGGAGACGATGACGCACTCGCCCTGACCGCGGATTTGCGGTCCCGGGCAGCATGACCCACGGGAACCTCCCTGATCAACTCGCGCGAGAGCCTGGCGGACCGCAATTGAAAGCCTTGGCGATCGTTTCCCGACCGCCTGTTCGTATCGCTCAGGCGGCCTCGATCTCGGCCTGCAGCGCAAGCATATGCTGCTCCGCCGCTGATGTCGCGGCGCGCTCGATGGCGCGGAAGCGGGCAACGACCGCCAATCCCACAGGGGTGAGCTGCGCGCCGCCGCCACGCTTGCCGCCCGTCTGGGCCGCCACCACCGGCTTCCCGAAAAGCTTGTTCATTTCCTCCACCAGATCCCAGGCATGCTTGTAGGACATATTCATGCGACGCGCGGCGGCGGATATCGAGCCGAAGGCGGCGATCTGTTCGAGAAGCTCTATCTTTCCCGGCCCGATGCGACCGTCGGGATCGAGATTTATCCGTAGACTAAGCGATGGCACGTCCTGTCACTCCAGGCAGCTACAGCGTGCTTGTACCAGAGTCGGCGCCGGGATGTCGTTATGTCCGCGGAAATACAGGAAAGCGATCATCGCGCCACGCTTCGCTGATCGAAGCTTACCGACTTGATCACGGCGAATACCGGCTTGCCGACGACCAGTGCGAGTTCATGGACCGATTGACGGGTGACCCGGGAGACGACCATCTGGCCGTGGCAGTTGATCCGCACATCGGCGAGCGCGCCGTTCCCGACGGTGATCTCGTCGACGGTGCCGGCAAGGATGTTGAGGGCGCTGAGGCCCCGGGGCCTTTCCGTCGCGATCATGACGTCGCGTGCCCTGATCCGAACCCTGATCGTTCGCCCGACCGTCAGCCCCGTTGCGGGGACGCGGATTTCGCCGGCTTGCGAGCAAAGCACCGTCATGCCGAAGTGCTCCTCCCGGGAGGCCACCTTCATTTCGAGCACTGCGCCGCCCTCGGCTCGCTCCTCTTCCGGCAAAAGGTCGAGGCGCCGCACGATCTCCGATATCTGTCCCGAAGCCGCAACCTTGCCCGCGAACAGCACGACAATATCGGTTGCAAGGCGCGCCACCTCGGCCATGGAGTGGCTGACATAGACGATCGGTATCTTTGTTTCGTCGCGCAGACGCTCGATGTAAGGCAGGATCTCCGCCTTGCGCGCCTCGTCGAGGGAAGCCAGCGGTTCGTCCATCAGCACCAGCTTGGGGCTTGCGACAAGGGCGCGCCCAATCGCAACCCGCTGTTTCTCGCCGCCGGACAGGAGCGCCGGCTTGCGCTCGAGGAGGTGGCCGATCCCGAGCAGGTCGATGATCCCGTCCATCTCCGCGTAGCGCTCGGCCGACGGCGTGAAGAAGCGCCCATAACCCAGGTTCTGGCGAACCGTCATGTGCGGGAACAGCCGGGCGTCCTGAAAGACATAGCCGATGCGGCGGCGGTGCTTCGGCACGAACGTCCTGGCACTGGTGTCGACGAGGACTCGGCCCTGCGCGACGATCCTCCCCTCGTCCGGGCGTATCAGTCCGCCGATGAGGTTCACCAGCGAAGTCTTCCCGGAACCCGATGGGCCGAACAAGGCCGTCAGGCGCCCGCCACTCTCAAATGCGGCATCAAGCTCGAAAGCACCGAGCCGGTGGCGGACGTCGACGGCGAGCATCACTCGACATCCATGCGGCGGCCGACACGGCGGGCCAGCAGTTCCGATGCGACGAGCGCGACCATCGCGATGACGATGGAAATGAGCGTAAGCCGCAGTGCGCCAGCCTCGCCACCCGGCACTTGGGTGAAGGTGTAGATGGCCGAGGGCAAGGTCTGCGTTTCGCCGGGGATATTGGAGACGAAAGTGATCGTCGCCCCGAACTCGCCCATTGCCTTGGCGAACGACAGGACCATGCCCGCAATGATGCCAGGCAGGATGAGCGGCAGGGTGATCGTGCCGAATACCCAGAGCGGGCTGGCTCCCAACGTGCCGGCTGCGGCCTCCAGCTTCCGATCCACGGCCTCGACCGAGAGGCGGATGGCGCGCACCATGAGTGGAAACCCCATGATGCCGCAGGCGAGCGCCGCCCCCGTCCACCGGAAGGAGAAGACGATGCCGAAATTCTCGGCGAGGAAGGCGCCGATCGGCCCACGGCGGCCGAAAGAAAGAAGGAGCAGGTAGCCCGTCACCACAGGCGGCAGGACGAGAGGCAGATGCACGATGCCGTTCAGCACCGATTTGCCCCAGAACCTGCCGCGGGCAAGCAACAGCGCGATCAGGATGCCGGGCGGCAGGCTCGCAACCATCGCCCAGCTTGCGACCTTGATGGACAGTCGGACCGCGGTCCACTCATCGGGCGTGAGGCCCAGCCATGTCATGCCTGTCAAACGGTCCCTGTTGCCTCATCAACCGGCGACCATTCGTATCAGTTCGATGCGACCGGCGCGAGAACGGTGAAACCCTGTGCCTCAAACAATTCCTTGGCCTTTGGCGTGCGAAGGCACTCGAGGAAAGCCGGGGTGTCCTCGTCCTTGGATCCGGCGGTCTGAGCGATCGGATAAATGATCGGCGGATGGGTATCCGCCGGGAAGCTGGCGACGATCTTGACTTTCAGGTCGGCCGCTGCGTCGGTCTTGTAGACGATGCCGAGCGGCGCCTCGCCGGTCGAAACCAGCGCGAGCGCGGCACGCACATTCTCTGCCTGGGCAACCTTGCCTTCGACGGAACCCCAGACGCCGAGCTTCTCCAGCGCAGCCTTACCGTATTTGCCGGCCGGCACGGAATCGACATTGGCCATTGCGAGCCTGCCGTCGCCGACCAGGCCTGCGAGGTCGAAGCTCGGCTTGATCTCGGTCGTCACAGGCGAGTCGGCCGGAGCGACAAGCACGATGCTATTGCCGAGAAGCTGGGTCTCGGTGTCTTTCTTCGTAAGATTCTTGTCCGACAGGTATTTCATCCAGTCGAGGTCCGCGGATACGAAGACATCGGCCGGGGCTCCCTGTTCGATCTGTTTGGCGAGCGCCGAGCTCGCCGCATAGGAAATCGTCGCTTTTTCGCCGACTTCCGCCTCGCAGGCCGAATTGACGGCGTCGAGCGCGTTTTTGAGGCTCGCCGCAGCGAACACGGTCAAACTGTCACCGGCATTGGCCGCGGGGGCCGCCAACATCGTGGCGCCGCCGATCGCGGCTACCAGAAAATAGCCAACTCCACGCTTTCCAGCCATTGCCCCTTCTCCCACGAATCTTCGCCCGGCGGCGGCAGCGCCGTTATATTCATTCAAACATAACAAGACGCGTGTAGGCAAGCGAAAAGCATCGGTCGCCGACAGTGAGCATGTCACGTCGGTGGCGAGCGATCGCGCGAGCGGTCAGATGCGAGCCTCCACAGTGAAGCGCTGCGTCGTGCCAACCGGAAACGAACGCTCTATCCCGGTCGACTGCGGGAAAGGCTGATCCCTTACGAGCTCGCAGACACGTAGATCGCTGCTAGGCGCTCCACGCCAGCCTGGTCATCCCCGTCGAAACGGCCGGGCATTGGGCTGTCGAGGTCGAGCACCCCGATGACCTCACCGGCGCGCAGGAGCGGGACGACGAGTTCCGAGCGAGAGGCAGCATCGCAGGCGATATGTCCGGGAAAGGCATGGACGTCCTCGACGAGCACCGAAGCCCGGCGCTCGACCGCCGTCCCGCAGACGCCGCGTCCGACAGCGATGCGCACGCAAGCGGGCTTGCCCTGAAAGGGGCCGACGACAAGTTCATCTGCAGAGCGCAGGAAATAGAAGCCTGCCCAGTTGAGATCCGGCATCATCTGGAAAATCAGCGCCGAAGTGTTGGCCGCGTTGGCGATGGGGTCACTTTCATCGGCTAGCAAGGCGGCGAGTTGCTCAGCCAGTTCGCGGTAGAATTCCGGCTTCTCCAGGTTTCCGATGGCCTTGGCCGTAAACATGATGCCATTCTCCAATCAACATTCAGAACCGCTCGCGAACCGGGCGTGACACCATCACGATTGCAGCCGCTGACCTCGCGAGGGGCACCGATCGCTGCTGCCGGTGCGCAGGTTCACCCAACCCCGTCGCAAGATCGAGCCTGACGAAGAGCCCGTCAACGCCCGGGCACGCGAATTGCGCGGGGAACTCGTATCGCGACAGCTCGGAACACCTGTCCCGTTAGCTTCTCGGCACTGCAGTGGCAAGTCTATGGAAGGTGATTCCGGCAGGCGGAGCGGCTATCTGTTCTGCGGCTCGAACAGCTCGACGGGATTTCCCGAGGGATCCTCGACCAGGATCTGCCTACCGCCCGCCCCGGACACGATCTCATTGCGAAATTTCGCTCCGGCAGCCCGCAATCGTTTGACTTCCTCTTCGAGGTTAGCGACCTCGATATGGATTCGGTTCCACCCACCAGGTTCGGGCCTGCGGCCGTCTGGCATGGGTTGAGATGCTCCGCCGGGGCCGGTCGTCCCGTTCAGCAGCAGGCGCAGATCGTCCTTGACGACGATCGCGAAGCTTGGAGCGGGATGCATGGCGACGGTGAAGCCGAGAGCCTGCGTGTAGAACGCAATCGCTTTGTCCACATCATCGACGATGTAGCGCACGCTGATGGCCATGTCAGTCCTCCCTTCAAATCAGGCTGAGCGCGGTGGCGGCTGCAGCCAGAACCGCAACGACGATCCAGGGCGGCGCTTTCCACACCGTGAGCAGAAGAAAACCGACAAGCGCCAGCGCGAAATCGCGGGGGGCGAGGATAGCACTGGACCACACCGGGCTGTAGAGGGCCGCGCCGAGGATTCCGACAACGGCCGCATTGGCACCGCGCATAGCGGCCTGGGCTGCCGGCCGCAGGCGCAACGCGTCCCAGAAGGGCAAGGCACCGACCAACAGCAGCAGGCCGGGCAGAAAGATCGCAACAAGAGCGATTGCCGCCCCGGCAATGCCGTTCGGCTGCGGCCCCATCACTGCGCCAAGGTAGGCGGCGAAGGTGAAGAGCGGTCCCGGCACGGCCTGCGCAGCGCCATAGCCAGCAAGGAAGGCGTCGTTGCCCACCCATCCCGGTGGCACGACCTCGGCCTGCAGCAAGGGGAGCACGACATGACCACCGCCAAAGACGAGCGACCCGGCACGATAGAAGGAATCCGCGATCGCAGCGCCTTGCGACAGGGGCGCAAGCACAGGCAGAACGGCAAGAAGCAGGAAGAACAGCGCCAGCGCAGTCGCCCCGGCCATCTTCGAAACCCGAAAGCGAAGATGCCCAGTCGCACTCGTCGCCGTCTGCCGGCATAGCCACAGGCCTGCGAGCCCGCCGACACCGATTGCCGCGATCTGCCCGAGTGAGTCCGCCGCAAAGGTGACGATCAACACGGCGCCAAGGGCGATGCCGGCCCGCTCGCGGTCGGGGGCCAGGCTTCTTGCCATGCCCCAGACCGCCTGGGCAACGACGGCGACGGCGACGACCTTCAATCCATGGAGAAAGCCCAGCCCGACGGGCCCGGAAAAGACCGCAGCGCCGAAGGCAAAGAGAACGAGAAGAACGGCTGACGGCAGCGTGAAGGCCGACCACGCAGCCAGTGCCCCAAGTGGACCGCCGCGCAACAGCCCAAGCGCGAATCCGACCTGGCTGCTTGCCGGCCCCGGAAGAAACTGACAGAGCGCGACGAGATCGGCATAGCCTTCTTCGTCGATCCATTTGCGGCGGGTGACGAGTTCGTCCCGGAAATAGCCGAGATGGGCTATCGGGCCGCCAAAGGATGTCAGCCCGAGCTTCAGAAAGGCACGAAAGACCTCGCCGGGCCTACCGCGCTGCACAACGTCGCCAGTGGACGGCATATCCGATCCGACCTCACGAAATCGCTTGGAACCTACGCCTCGCTCTTCCCGAAAATCGGTTCCGACTTTCGGGCGGATGCGACGGGAGCCCGCCCGGCGCCGGCGGCGATGATGTCATCGGTGTTGGCGAGCAGTTTGCGCACGGCCGACCGCGCGGCATCCGGGCGCTTCAGCCGGATGCATTTTTCGACGTTCTCGTGGAGCGATTGCGCGTAGGCGAGATCGTCCTGCTCGCGCGTGACGAAAATGAAGAGTTGGTCGAAGGCCGACTCCACCAGCACCCCCAACGGAACCAACAGCTCGTTGCCGGATGCGCGAAGTATGGCCAGATGAAAACGCGTGTCCGCCGCGGTACGCTCCGACAGAGAGGGCGCCTCGCCCATCTGGCGGCAGGCCTCGCTTATCTCGGCCATCTGGTCGTCCGTGCGGCGTCTGGCCGCGAAGGCCGCGGCCTCCGGCTCGATCAGGTAACGGAATTCCTGAACCGTCTTCAGGAACGTCTCCCGATCCGGCGACATCGCGTACCACGTGAGCACATCCCGATCGAGCAGGTTCCAGCGCTCGCGCGGCTCGACCCAGCTTCCCACCTTGGGACGCGAATTGAGCAGGCCCTTGGCCATCAACATCTTGATCGCCTCGCGAACCGCGGAACGGCTGACGTCGAACATCCTTGCCCATGCCGCCTCGTTGGGCAGGATGGCGCCAGGCGCATAATCACCATGCACGATACGCAGCCCGATCTCGTTGGCGACGGAGGCGTGCACGCTGCTCCCGGGAAGCCGGGCGCGCATTCGCGCCGGCTTCGCTTCCACGACCGTTTCGACCGCGCGGACGGCCGTCCGGGCCCGCCTTTCCCTTGCCATTCCTAAAGCCCCCTTCTGCGAGCCCTGGCGGGGTCCAGGGCGAGGGCGAATCTTTGATACGCCAGGGCGGAACCTGCCAGAACGCGGCGTCCTGGAGAAGCATTAAACGGTCGCTTCCCCCCTCCGGATCACTGCCGGAAGAGGAAGCGCTGGTTACAGCCAGGCCGGCGCCTCCACCGGTGTCGGGAAGCGCCAAGCGCGTTATGGCAGCCGACGGTCCTACTTCTGGATGCAGGTGTCGGCAGTGTCCTTCGTGCATTCGTCGAGCCCGGTGAAGACCGGATCCTCGACCGCCTTACCGGCGATCAGATCGAGCATGACAGATGGGGCCTTATAGCCCATCTCGAAGGGCCGCTGACCGACCAGCGCGGTGACGAGCCCTTCCTTGGCGATCGCCACCTCTTCGCCGATCGTATCGGCGGCGACGATCACGAACTCGTTCTTGGCGATTTTCTCGGCAAGCGGCTTGGTGAAATCGCGATAGGGCTGCGGTGCCATGAACAGCGGCCAGCCGCCCATGATGGCGAAGCCGTCAAGGTCAGGGTTGGCGGCCAGGATGTCCGTCATCGCCTGCACCCCCTTCACGCCGTCGTCATTGGTGAAGACCGGGCAACCGGCGACCTCGGTCCAGCCGCCCTCGCCTTTCAGCTCCGTCAAGCCTTTCTTGCCGGTCAGCGCATCGCGCGCGCCTTGTGCGCGGCGCAGGATGTTGTCGGCGCCGGGGTTGCCTTCGATCAAACAGACTTTGCCGCCGTCCGGCTTCGCCTTCTTCATGTATTCGCCGAGACGATAGCCCATCATGTAATTGTCGGTGCCGAGATATGTCTTGCGGAGCGCCGCATCCTCGACGGTAAGATCCGCGTCAATCGTCATGACCGGCACTGTGGGATTGGAGGTCTTCAACGTCTGCGCGATCAGCTTGGCGTTGGAGGGCGATATCGCGATCGCTGCCGTATCGGCTTTGCCAAGCATGTCCTGGACGATCTGCGCTTCGCCGGCCTCGTCCGAGGTGGACGCCGGACCGGTATAGAAGCACTCATACTCGGAGCTGGCGTTCTCCTTGTTCCATTTCTGGCATCCTTGATTGATCGCCTCGAAGAAGGCGTTGTCGAGGCCTTTTACGACGATGACAAGCTGCTTCTTGGCAAAAGCGGGCCCGCTGCCGAGAGCAAGGGCAGCCGCGGCGATCAGAAGCGGTAGTTTCCTCATTCGTTCCTCCCGTGAAATGAAAAGACGTCCTCCAAGGCGAAATCAGACCCCCTGGCCCGGCGCCCTCACCGCGGGCAGCCTCCGTCCTCGGGGCCGTCCCATAGATGGCAGGGGACCACATGGGTCATCCTCCCCGGGTCAGCTAATAACGGGCCACGCCGCCCGTCAACGATCAATTGTCTGACAAAACCGATTTTTCGAGCTAGCACCCCTGTTCCCGTGGACGATCGATTGACGCCCACGCAAGCCTCTGCATAAACTCGGGAGTGCTGCCTGCTGGGAGGAGCTCGGCAGGAAATTCGAGCATGTGCCTGGCGCGGGATTCCCCGCGCGAACGGGAGGAACAGGCGGGTGGCGGCTCTCGAACTCGAGAACATCTCGAAACATTTTGGCGCCATACAGGCGGTCAACGACGTCTCCCTTTCGCTCGAACCCGGAGAGGTCATGGGCCTCATGGGCGACAACGGCGCGGGCAAGTCGACTCTCGTGAAGATGATCGCGGGCAACTTCCGCCCGAGCCACGGCACGATGCGCCTGGACGGGCGTGAGATCGTTCTCCACCGCCCCGTCGATGCGCGGCGTCACGGCATCGAGATCGTGCATCAGGATCTTGCCCTCTGCGACAACCTGACGGCGGCCGCGAACGTTTTCCTCGGTCGGGAGCTTCGCCGCGGGTTCGGGCCGGTCCGGGTTCTCGACTATCCCGCCATGTACCGGCGCGCCGCGAAAATCTTCTCCGAGCTGAAGTCCGAGACGCGCCCCCGGGACCTTGTCAAGCAGATGTCCGGAGGCCAGCGCCAGGCCGTCGCGATCGCGCGCACGAGGCTGTCGGAACCGAAGATCGTACTGATGGACGAGCCGACGGCCGCCATTTCCGTGCGACAAGTGGCGGAAGTGCTGAACCTCATCCGGCTGCTGCGCGATCAGGGCATTGCCATCGTGCTCATCAGCCATCGCATGCCCGACGTCTTCTCGGTCGCCGATCGCATCGTGGTGCTGCGTCGAGGCAGGAAGGTCGCCGACCGCCCGATCGCGTCGACATCGCCCGAGGAAGTCACCGGTCTCATAACGGGCGCCATAGAACAGGTCTGAGTTAGCACTGTCGTCAGGAGACGGGATGGCCATAACCCTTGACGGGCAGATTGCCCAGAAACAGCACAGCCGGCTTTCGGCAATACTGGGAAGCCAGACCTTCTGGGTCTTCCTGGCTGTCGTCGCGGCCTGCATCTTCCTTTCCTTCGCGACGGACTCCTTCGCGACCACGAAGAACTTCTACAACATCACGCGCAATGTCACCTTCGTGGCGATCATCGCGCTCGGCATGACATTCGTCATCATCACGGGAGGCATCGACCTGTCGGTCGGCTCGGTGCTTTGTCTGTGCAGCATGATCCTGGCAGTCGTAATGCATGCCGGATACAGCATCGAGGTCGGCATCGCGGCTTCTATCGGCACCGCTCTCCTGATCGGCGCGTTCAATGGCGTGCTGATCGCCTATCTTGGCTTTCCGCCCTTCGTGGTGACCCTTGGCATGCTGTCGATCGCCCGCAGCCTCGCCATGGTGGCGTCCAACAACACGGTGGTCTTCGAGTTCGGCCCGGACCATAATCTCCTGCTCGCCTTGGGCGGCGGCGCCTGGCTGTTTGGCATCGCCAATCCCGTCATCTACATGGTCGTGCTCGCCCTCCTCACGGGCTTCGTGCTGCGTTGGACCAAGTTCGGCCGGCATGTCTTCGCAATCGGCGGCAACGAGCATGCTGCGACCCTCACCGGCGTCCCGGTACGGCCGATCAAGGTCGCAGTCTATATGATCTCGGCATTGTCGGCCGGTATCGCCGGCATCATCCAAACCGGATGGCTCGGCGCCGTCACCACCAATATCGGCGCGGGCATGGAACTCCAGGTCATCGCTGCCGCGGTGATCGGCGGAGCCAATCTCGCCGGCGGCGCCGGCACGGCGATCGGCGCGATCATCGGCGCCGCACTGATCGAGGTGATCCGCAACAGTCTCGGCCTGCTTGGCATCAATGCGTTTTGGCAGGGTACCTTTATCGGCGGCGCCATTGTGGTCGCGGTCCTGTTCGACCGGTTGCGCAACGTCCGTCTGAGTGACTGAGCGCAAGCACTGTTTTAGTCGTATTTATCAGACAATAATTGACTCCGTTTTCGCGCTGCGGTTAGCTGAGATCGGACGAGAGGCCTGCCGGAGGAAATCCCGAGCCGAGCTGTCGCTGACGCGCGCTCCCGCCCGGATTTCGTTCCGACCGGCCGCATTTCCGCCTGCTGCATCAGCCCGAAAAATCGGGATCGATTTTCGGAAGATTCGATGCGCCGATACGTCGATACAGTGACAGGGCGTCCTTTGCGGGTCCTTCTGCTCGCGGGGGGCACCAGGGGAAGAAGAGGTTCGGCCGCAGATCCAGGATCAAGGCCCAACATGCAGGGAGGACGAGATGAGACTACGACTGGCAATAAGCGCGATGCTGATGACCGCGGCTTTCGCGGTTTCGTCGGCTGAGGCGCAGGACAAGAAAGCGCTCGCCTTTGTCGTCAACGGAGCCTCCGACTTCTGGAAGCTCGCCGAGGCTGGCGTCAAGAAGGCTCAGCAGGAGCTCCCCAACTACGATCTCCAGTTCAAATATCCGGAACAGGCGGCCGCTGCCGTCCAGCAGCGACTGATGGACGATCTCGTTGCCGCGGGCGTTTCGGCGATAATGGTCAGCGCCGTCGATCCGAAGACGTCGACGGAAGCCCTGAACAGGATCGGCGGGCAGGTGCCTCTGTTCACCACCGACAGCGACGCGCCGAATACCAACCGCATTGCCTATATCGGCTCTTCCAACACCGACGCGGGCAAGCAAGCCGGCGAAATCGCGATCAAGGCCATGCCCAACGGCGGCAAGTGCATCGGCTTCGTCGGGCTTCCCGGCGCCGACAATGCCCGAGAGCGCATCGAAGGAATGAAATCGGCGCTCGAGGGATCGAAGGTGGAGCTGATCGACGTGCGCGGCGACGATATCGACCAGACCCGCGCCAAGCGCAACGTCGAGGACGCGCTTGCCGCCAACCCCGACATCGATTGCATGGTCGGCTTCTACTCCTACAACACGCCGCGCATCTACGAAGTGCTGAAGGAAGCCGGCAAGCTGGGTAGCATTACCGTGGTCGGCTTCGACGAGGACCCGATCACGCTCGGCGGCGTGCGCGAAGGCTCGGTCGCGGCTACCGTGGTCCAGCAGCCCTATGAATGGGGCTATCAGGGCATGAAGCTGATGGCCAAGTATCTCGAGGGCGACAAGTCCGTCGTGCCGGCAAACAAGCTGATCATCATTCCGACCAAGATCATCGACAAGGCCAATGTCGATGCCTTTGAGAGCGAGCTGAAGTCTCGCATCAAGGGGTGAGCAGAGCCCGATCCCGAGAACAGGCCGGCGGAGCACCCGGCGGCCTGTTCGTCTCAACTTGCAAGGTGGCGCTCGCGCAAACATAATCCCGCATGGCCGCTCCGTTCCTGACACTGACAGGCATCTCGAAACTCTATCCCGGTGTCACGGCTCTGGAGAATGTCGGCCTTGCCGTGTCCGCTGGCGAAATCGTGGGACTCGTCGGGGAAAACGGCGCGGGCAAGTCGACTCTCATGAACATACTGGGCGGCGTAGCCGCGCCCAGCGGCGGCACCATCACGATCGACGGCGCGGATTTCGCACAGCTCTCCGTAACCGAGTCGATCCGGGCAGGCATTGCCTTCGTCCACCAGGAACTCAATCTGTTCGACAACCTGACCGCGGGGGCCAACATATTGATCGGACGGGAGCCGCTGCGCCGAGGGCCTCTCCGCCTGATCGACCGTGATGCGCTCGAGGACGCGGCCCGACCCTATCTGGCTCAACTTGGCGCTGATTTCGCCGCCGATACGCCGGTATCCGCGCTTTCCCTCGCCCAGAAGCAACTCGTCGAGATCGCAAAGGCACTGTCGCTCAAGGCACGACTGGTCATCATGGATGAGCCGACGTCGAGCCTCACCGTCACCGAGACAGAACGGCTGCTCGATGTTCTGAACAAGCTCCGGGCCGACGGCGTCGCCGTGATCTTCATTTCCCATCGACTGGGCGAAGTGAAGGAGATCGCCGACCGTGTCGTGGTACTCCGCGACGGCAAGACCGTCGCCGAACTGGCACGCCACGAAATCGAGACGAACCGGATGATTCGCCACATGATCGGCCGGGAACTGAAGACGCTTTACCGGCCGCCTGCCACACGGCCAGGCGATGTCGTGCTAGAGCTCGTAAAGGCAAGGACGGGTTTTCGGCCGGGCGCGGAAGTGGATCTGGCGGTCCGTCGAGGCGAGATCCTCGGCCTGGCGGGACTGGTGGGTTCGGGGCGCACGGAGCTTGCGCGCACCATCTTCGGCCTCGACCCCCTGCTCGGGGGCGAGATGCGGGTCAACGGGAGAAAGGCGACGATCGCCTCCCCGGGTGAAGCGATCGAGCGTGGCATCTATCTGGTACCGGAAGACAGGAAACGTGCGGGCCTCATTCTTCCGTTCAAGATCCGCGACAATATCAGCCTCTCCGGGCTCGGCGCCCTTGCCCGGCTCGGAATCGTCGACCGCGCGAAGCTCCGCGACCAGGCCGAGGTCCAGAAGAGGAAGCTCGACATACGTTGCCCCAGCACCGCTGTGCTGGCGGGCTCGCTGTCGGGTGGAAACCAGCAGAAGGTGGTGCTCGCCAAATGGCTGTCCATGCGCCCGAAGCTGCTGATTTTCGACGAACCGACGCGCGGCATCGACGTCGGCGCGAAAAGCGAAATCTACCGCCTCATGCGCGAGCTCGCCGATGACGGCGTCGGCATACTGATGATCTCCAGCGACATGGAAGAGGTCATCGGTGTCAGCGATCGGATCGCCGTCATGCACGAGGGGGCGATCGCGGGCTTCCTCGACCGTGCGCGTTTCACCGAGGAAAACATCCTGTCGCTGGCCGTCGGCCGTGTGCAAGACAAGGAGGCCGCCGAGTGAGTCGCAAGGACCTCGGACTTCTCGTTCTGATCCTGGTCGTGGGCACGGTTGTCGCCCTCATCAACCCACGCTTCCTCTCGCCGGTGAACCTGTCCAACACGGCCAATCTGATCGGCCTGTTCGGAATCTTCGCGCTCGGCCAGGCCTTTGTCATCATTTCCGGAGGCATCGAGCTTTCCGTCGGCTCGATTATCGCACTTCTCGGCGTCATCTTCATCGACCTCGTGGCGAGCGCCGGCGTGCCATGGGGTGTAGCATTCACGATCGTCGTGCTGCTGGGCTGTATCATCGGTCTCGTCCACGGCCTGCTGATCACGCGCATCGGGCTGCAGCCGTTCGTGGTCACGCTTTGCGGCCTGCTGATCTATCGCGGCATCGCCCGCTACTACACGGACGACGCGACGGCCGGCTTTCCCTTCGGCGCCAGCTTTCCGACTTTGGAATGGCTGGTGGCGGGACGTTTCTATGGTATCCCGCACAGCCTGATCGCCTTCGGCGTCCTGACGGTGGTGATGGCGATCGTGCTCCACAGGTCGGTCTACGGCCGCTATCTTTTCGCAGTGGGCAACAATGAGGAAGCCGCCCGCTATTCGGGCATCAACACATCGCGCGTCATCGTCACGGCCTACGTGATCTGTTGCGGGCTGACGGCAATAGCCGCGATCTTCATCGCCATGTACACGCGCTCGATCTCGCCGTCGTCGCATGGCAATTTCTACGAGCTTTATGCGATCGCCGCCGCCGTGCTGGGCGGCTGCTCGCTGCGTGGCGGCGAAGGATCCATCCTCGGCGTGGTGCTCGGCACCATCCTGCTTCAAGTCCTTCAGAACCTGGTGAACCTGCTCGGCATCCCGAGCTCGCTCAACTTTGCCGTCATGGGCTCCGTCATCCTGGCGGGCGTGATCGCCGACCAGCAATTGTCGAGGCGCAAGAGCTTGAAGACGATGCCGGCGGAGTAGCTGCCGCCAGTCCGGCCCCACACCCCTGATCCGACCGCGCGAAGCGCGGTCGGATCAGGGGGTCGACGGCGATCAACCCTCTCGCGGATAGGCGGCTTCGAACGCTGGAAGCGTTGCGCATTCCGCAACGATGGCGTTGATCCGCGATAATGACTCGATATCGGCCTCCCAGCGTTTCGCGTTGTAGACCTGCGGCACGAGGCAAAGATCGGCCATGGTCGGATGGTCGCCATGGCAGAAGCGGCCGGTGGAAGGATGATCCAGCAGTTTCTCCACGGCTGCGAGCCCTTCTCCGATGAACTTCTTCATCCACTCGGAGCGCACCGCATCGCCGCCTCCCGTCAATGTCATGACATGCGCGACCGGGCCGAGATTGCACACGGGGTGGATATCCATGGCGATGGCATAGGAGAGAGCACGTACCCGTGCGCGTCCGGAGGAATCCGACGGCAACAGACGGGCGCCGGGGCGCGTTTCTTCGAGGTATTCCACGATCGCCAGCGACTGGGTGAGCCTCAGCCCATCGATGTCGAGCACGGGAACCGCGCCCTGCGGATTGCGGGCGAGGTGTTCCGGCGTCTTCTGTTCCCTGGCGAGCAGGTTTACCGAGACCGTGTCGTGCTCGATGCCGAGCAGGTTGAGCGCGATGCGCACGCGGTAGCTCGCCGAGGAGCGCCAGTAGTCGTAGAGGATGGGCGTGCTCATGACCGGAAGCGCTCCCCTGCCCGGTCGATCGATCTACGCAACGTCGCCTTGCGAGCGAACGACGCGGTCATTGGTTCATTGCTCCTTGCTGTATCGCTCGACGGTCTGCTCGATCGCGCCGAAGATCGAGTGCCCGTCCTTGTCCTTCATCTCGATGCGCACTGTATCGCCGAAGCGCATGAAGGGCGTCGTCGGCCGGCCGCCATTGATCGTCTCGATCATGCGGATCTCGGCGATGCAGGAATACCCCGCGCCACCTTCCGCCACCGGTTTGCCCGGGCCGCCTTCGAGCTTGTTCGATACTGTGCCCGAGCCGACGATCGAACCGGCGCACAGGCGGCGCGTTTTCGCCGCATGGGCGACGAGTGTCGGAAAGTCGAAGGTCATGTCGATGCCGGCATTGGCGCGGCCGAACGGCTTGCCATTCAAGTCCACGCTCAGCGGCAGATGGACCTTGCCGCCGTCCCAGGCATCGCCCAGCTCGTCGGGCGTGACAGTGACAGGCGAGAAGGCGGAGGACGGCTTGGACTGGAAGAAGCCGAAACCTTTTGCGAGCTCGGCAGGGATGAGCCCTCGCAGCGAAACATCATTGACAAGGAGGATGAGCCGGATCGCCTCGCGTGCCTCGTCCACGCCGGCCCCCATCGGCACGTCGTCGACGATGACGCCCACCTCGCCTTCCATGTCGATGCCATAGGCCTCGTCGGCCATGAGGATCGGATCGCGCGGGGCGAGGAATGCGTCGCTGCCGCCCTGGTACATCAAGGGGTCGGTCCAGAAACTTTCCGGCATCTCCGCGTTTCGCGCCCTCCGGACGAGCTCGACATGGTTCACATAGGCCGAACCGTCGGCCCATTGATAGGCACGCGGCAATGGGGAAAGCGCATCGTGCTCGTGAAACCGCTCGGCCGGCACCGAGCCGTGTTCCAGGGATTCCGACAGGGCAGCGAGGTGCGGGGCGATCCGTCGCCAGTCGTCGAGCGCTGCTTGCAGCGTCGGCGCTAGAAAGGAGGCGTCGGTGAAACGCGTCAGATCGCGAGAGACGACCACGAGTCTTCCGTCCCGTTTTCCGTTCTTCAGAGATGCAAGCTTCATACGGCGTCCTGCCCTTTGAGTTCATCGAGCCCGGTCGCTTGGCGACGGGCCAGCTCAGCTTAGACCCGTGGGCGGCCGCATCAACTCCAATCGCCCTCGATCGTACCGTTGAAACGCTTCTTCAGGCCGCTCCAGCAATCGATGTAGTTGTCCTGTCGCGTTTCGGTCTCGGCCGCGTAGCGCGTCAGCATCTGCGGAAAGCGCGTCTCGAACATGAACGCCATGGTGTTCTCGAGCTTCATCGGCTTGAGGTCGACCCGCGAAGCCTTTTCATAGCCATCCGCGTCAGGGCCGTGCGCGAGCATCATGTTGTGGAGGCTGACGCCGCCAGGCACGAAGCCTTCCTCCTTTGCGTCGTACTTGCCGCGGATCAGTCCCATGAACTCGCTCATGATGTTGCGGTGGTACCAAGGCGGGCGGAACGTGTTCTCGGCCACCAGCCAGCGGGGCGGGAAGATGACGAAGTCGATATTGGCCGTGCCCTCCTCGCCCGACGGGGCCGTCAACACGGTGAAGATCGACGGGTCGGGGTGGTCGAAGAGGATCGCACCGACGGGCGAATAGGTCGACAGGTCATATTTATACGGCGCGTAATTGCCATGCCAGGCCACGACATCGAGCGGTGAATGGTCGATCTCCGTGACGTGGAACTGGCCGCACCATTTCACGATCAACCGGCAGGGCTTGTCCTTTTCCTCGAACCAGGCGACCGGTGTCTTGAAGTCGCGGGGGTTGGCAAGGCAGTTGGCGCCGATCGGGCCGCGGTCGGGCAGCGTGAACTTGGCGCCGTAGTTTTCGCATATGTAGCCGCGCACGGGGCCGTCCATCAGTTCGACCTTGAAGACGAGCCCGCGCGGCAGGACAACGATTTCACCGGGATGCGCTTCGATCACGCCCATTTCGGTCAGGAAGCGCATGCCACCCTCCTGTGGCACGACCAAAAGCTCACCATCGGCATTGAAGAAATGGTCGTCCACCATGTCCTTGTTGGCGACGTAGACATGCGCGGCCATGCCGGCCTGCGTGTGGGCGTCGCCAGCCGTCGTCATGGTGCGGATGCCAGCGACGAAGTCCGTCTCCGCGTTGGGCATGGCCGGCGGGTTCCAGCGCAACTGGCCGAGCGCCAATTGATGATCGCCTATATTGGGCGCCGACTTCCATTGTGCGTATTGGACCTGCTTGAACCGCCCCGTGTGCTTCACGCTCGGCCGGATCCGATAGAGCCAGGACCGTTCGTTGGTGCCGCGCGGCGCGGTGAAGGGAGATCCCGAGAACTGCTCCGCATAGAGGCCATAGGCAGGCCGCTGCGGGGAATTGCGTCCCTGCGGCAGTGCCCCGGGCAGGCCTTCCGTTTCGAAGTCGTTGCCGAAGCCCGGCATATAGGAATAGGCCATGGTGCTTCCTCCCGCGCCCCGTGGGGCGTCTTGTCCAACTCGTTGCATTTGTAACGATCGGGAATGTAACCATCAATGTGAAAAGACGGGCGGCCCTCCGCTCCGGCGGCCGAAACGTGCGCCAAACCCAACAAGCATGCGCGCTTCGAGCAAATGTCCAAAGAACTGTACATGATTCCACCAAAACACGGCTATTTCGCCTCTTCATTCGCACGCATCTTGCGGCTTCACGAGAGTATCATTGGGCATGTCTCGGAGCGAAGCGCGGAACCTTCCGCGCACGACAGGAGGATAGAATGGGTCCATTTCCGCACGACGCGCCGCCCGCCACCATCAGCAAGGCCAATCCCGCCGGCACGGACGGTTTCGAGTTCGTCGAGTTCTCCCACCCCGAACCGGAGAAACTCTCCGAGCTGTTCGAGCGCATGGGTTACGCACCGGTTGCCAAACACAGGTCCAAGAACATCACGGTCTGGCGGCAGGGCGATATCAATTATGTGGTGAACGCTGAACCCGGCTCGCATGCCATGCGGTTCGTGGAGAAGCACGGGCCCTGCGCTCCCTCCATGGCCTGGCGTGTCGTCGACGCGAAACATGCGTTCGACCACGCCGTCTCAAAGGGCGCCACCCCTTACGAGGGCGACGATAAGACTCTCGATGTGCCGGCGATCGTCGGCATCGGCGGGTCGCTCCTCTATTTCATCGAAAGCTATGGCGAGAAGGGCTCCGCTTACGACGCCGAATTCGAATGGCTGGGCGAACGAAATCCCAAGCCTGCGGGTGTCGGGTTCTACTACCTCGATCATCTCACCCACAATGTCTATCGCGGCAACATGGACAAGTGGTGGGCTTTCTATCGCGAGCTGTTCGGCTTCAAGCAGATCCATTATTTCGACATAGACGGCAGGATCACCGGGCTGGTCAGCCGCGCCATCACCTCGCCTTGCGGCAAGATCCGCATTCCGCTGAACGAGTCCAAGGACGACACCAGCCAGATCGAGGAGTATCTCAGAAAGTACAAGGGCGAAGGGATCCAGCACATTGCGGTGGGTACCGACGACATCTACGGCTCGACGGACCGGCTTGCGGAAAAGGGGCTGAAATTCATGCCCGGCCCGCCGGACACCTATTACGAGAAGTCGCATGCCAGGGTGAACGGCCATGACGAGCCGATCGATCGGATGAAGAAGCACGGCATCCTCATCGACGGCGAAGGTGTGGTGAATGGCGGCATGACGAAGATCCTGCTGCAAATCTTCTCGAAGACCGTGATCGGCCCGATCTTCTTCGAGTTCATCCAGAGAAAGGGCGACGAAGGCTTCGGCGAAGGCAATTTCCGGGCCCTGTTCGAGTCCATCGAGGAAGACCAGATCCGCCGCGGCGTGATCAAGGTGGAAGCCGCCGAATAGGCCTGCACCTCAACCATCCCATTTGGAGGCGGCAATCATCATGCCGCCTCTTTTTGTTTGAGTGGCACGCCTCTTCGCAGCCTCAGTGATAATGTCTATACATATCGGTATCCGAGGTCTGGAGAAGCGAGCGATGGCGGCTCTTTTTGCGGAACATGCCCTACTGCCCAACGGCTGGCGGAACAATGTGCGCATTGTCGTCGAGCGCGGCCGCATCCTTTCCGCCGAAGCCGATGCAGAGCCCGCTCCCGGCGACGACAGGCAATCCGTTGTGCTTCCCGGCATGCCCAATCTGCATAGCCACGCCTTCCAGCGGGGCATGGCCGGGCTCGCAGAAACGCGCGGACCCGGCGCCGACAGCTTCTGGAGCTGGCGGGAGGTGATGTACCGCTTCGCCCTGATGATGACGCCCGACGAGGTCGAGGCGGTGGCGGCGCAGCTTTACGTGGAGATGCTGGAGGCCGGCTTCACGCGGGTCGGCGAGTTCCATTATCTGCACCATGACCGCGATGGGCGGCCCTACGCCAATATCGCCGAGATGGCCGGGCGCATCGTCGCGGCGGCGGCGGCGACCGGGATCGGGCTTACCTTGCTGCCGGTCTTTTACGCGCATTCGGGTTTCGGAGGCGCACGTCCCAGCGCCGGCCAGCGACGGTTCGTCAACACGCTCGACACCTTCGGCTCGTTGCTCGAAGGATCGGCCAGGGCGGCGCGGAAGATCGAGGGCTCTGTCGTCGGCGTGGCGCCGCATAGTCTGCGCGCGGTCACACCCGACGAGCTTGCGGCAGTCGCCCGGCTATTGCCCAGCGGTCCGATCCACATCCATATCGCCGAGCAGATGCGCGAGGTCGAGGATTGTCTTGCCTGGTCAGGCGCCCGACCCGTCGAATGGCTGCTCGGCAATGCCGAGATCGATGGGCGCTGGTGCCTGATCCACGCCACGCATATGACGGACGGGGAAACCCGTGCCATGGCGGCCAGCGGCGCGGTCGCCGGGCTTTGCCCGGTAACGGAAGCCAATCTGGGCGACGGTACCTTTACAGCCGCCGCGTTCCTGGCCGATGGCGGCCGGTTCGGGGTCGGCAGCGATTCAAACGTCCTGATCGGCGTGGCCGACGAGCTGCGCCAGCTCGAATATTCGCAGCGGCTTCTCCATCGTGCCCGCAACGTGCTCGCCGAGCCCGGCCAGTCCAATGGACGGGCACTGTTCGACGGCGCGCGCGCCGGTGGCGCGGCAGCGCTCGGCAATGGCCAGTCCGAAATTGGCTTCGGCCAGTCGGCCGATTTCGTGTCGCTGGATCTCGAACGGCCCTCCTTCGCCGGGAAGACCGGGGACGCGGTGATCGACGCCTGGGTCTTCGCCGATGGGAAGGCGATCGACTGCGTCTGGGTCCGCGGCAAGAAACTGGTGGAAGGCGGGCGCCACCATTTGCGCGACAGGATCGCCGAACGCTACCGTTCGGTGATGAGGAATCTCGCGGGCAGGGACTAAACTATGGACATGGAGGCGCCCGTACAGTCGCTGCACCAGCGCATCCTGGAGGACATACGCGAGCGTATCCTATCAGGCGCATGGCAGCCGGGTTTCCGAATTCCGTTCGAGCATGAGTTGACCGCCGAATACCGATGTTCGCGCATGACGGTGAACAAGGCGCTGTCGCAGCTTGCCAAGGCCGGCCTGATCGAGAGGCGTCGCCGTTCGGGAAGCTTCGTCATACGGCCGAAATCGCAGGCGGCAATCCTGGAGATCCACGACATAAGGACTGAAGTCGAGGCGCTGGGATTGCCTTATCGGTACGAACGCATGGAACGCCACCGGCGTAGGAGCGCGGCGCAGGACAGGCAGCAGCTGGGGTCCACAGGAGGATTCGTGCTCGAGGTCCTCTGCCGGCATTTCGCGGGTGAGCGGCCATTCTGCCTCGAGCAACGCTTGATCAACCTCGCGGCCGTTCCCGAAGCGGCCGACGAGGCCTTCAACGAGATCGCCCCCGGCCCCTGGCTAACCGCACGCGTGCCTTGGAGCACCGCCGAACACGCCATCACCGCGACGGAAGCGGGCGAGCCAACGGCCGCCGCCCTCGACATTGCGCCCGGCGCGGCCTGTCTGGTCGTCGAGCGGAGAACCTGGAATGCGGAGCGACCCGTCACATATGTCAGGCTGCTCTATCCCGGCAACGGCCACCGGCTGGTTGCGCGCTTCTCACCGCCCGGCGAATAGAGGGCCAACGATCACGACCGGGATGTTCCCCGGCTATTCCACAGCTTCGGCGGCCCGGCGCCTCCAATATGCAGCTTTGTCGGGATCCAATTCCACACCCTCACCCGAGGCGTACATCCGTGCGAGGCTCTCCATCGAGAGCTTCAGCCCCTTTTCGGCCCCTTTGTGGAACCAATGGGCAGCAAGCGTGAGGTCCCGTTTCGGAAAGTCATGACGCGCATAACATACACCAAGATTGTGAAACGCTGGCTTTACGTTTTTCCCGGCCGCGACCATAAACAATTGGATCGCTTTGGCGACATCCGTCGCCACAGCGCTGTTTCCGGTGTTGTACATCTGGGCCAAATCGTAGGCTGCGTACGCGTCCCCCATTTCGGCCGACGCTTGCCAAAGCTCTGAAGCGCGCTTCAGGTCTTGCTCGACCTCCGTCCCCTCCCAGTAGTAGAGACCAAGTCTCCTGAGGGCGAAAGCGGAGCCAAGTCTTGCCGCGTCGTGAAAAGCAGGCAAGGCAAGTTGGTGGTTCGGCTTGCAATGCTCTCCGTTTGTAAGGAAATCTGCGAGAAATTCCAGCGACGTGATGTCCTGGCGCTTTGCCCCCTCACCGTAGTAGCCGATCGCTTTGTCGACAGATTTCTCAACGCCCATACCAGCATAGTACAGATCGCCCAGGCTGCCGAAGGCGGGAGCGAAATCAGCTGCAGCGGCGGCTAGGAAGCATTCGAGGGCTGCTGCGGGATCCGGCTTTCGGTCCGTTGCATGAAGATAAATGTTGCCTAAAGTATGTTGCGCCTGGGGTACTCCCGCCTCGGCCAATCCTCTGAGCAGACTAATCGCCCCGTCCGTGTCACCCGACAAAAACAACGCGCGTGCATCGTCATATTTCCTGATGACTTCAGGATCATCGTCTGAGGATTGATGGACTTCAGCCAATCTGGACCTCCCAGAAATGTTCTCTCGGCCAACCAGCCGACGCCCGTTGCCCGATGCGCCTGCCGCGTGGCAACGGCTCCGTCTTTTCGATCTATTTGTAGTTGCATTGATAAATATCACAACCACTCTCGTGGCGCAACCCGTGTCTCACAACTCGAGCGCCACCTCCCGAAAGGTCGGGCGGCACGCCGGGGCAACGGCATTGTGCCCCGATGCTGTTGGCGCGGCAAATTCCGGCCCGCCCTCACGATGGGCAGGCCGGGCTGATCCTCAGGCTCCATTTCCCCGTCCCTGGATACGGGGATGTCTTTGCAACGCTTAGAGCGCCGCGACGATGATGATCTCGACCTTGTGTTCCGGGGTCGCCAGCTTGGCCTCACCGGTAGCGCGGGCGGGTGCGTTGGGGCCGTCGACCCACTTGTCCCAGACCGAGTTCATCTCGCCGAAATCCGCCATGTCGGCAAGCCAGATCGTCGCCTGCAGGATCTTCGACTTGTCGGAGCCTGCCTCCTTCAACAGGCGCTCGATCTTGGCGAGAATGTCCCCGGTCTGCTCAGCGACGCTCTTGCCCGGAGCGCCGACCTGACCGGCGAGGTAGACGGTGTTGCCGTGGATCACGGCCTGGCTCATGCGAGGTCCAGCTTCGATGCGGCGAATGGTCATGAAAGTTCCTTCCTTTTGCTGATGCCGTTCAGGATCGGAATCGCGCAGGCGAGAGCGCCGCGTCCAACGATTCGAGTTCCCCGGAGCCGCGCCTTATCAACCGGCCGGCAAGCCGTGACAAGGCGGGCGCAGTCTGAATCCCGTAACCGCCCTGACCTGCGAGCCAGAAGAAATTCTCCGCGGCGGGATCGAAGCCGGCGACTGGCGTACGGTCGGGCGCGAAGCTGCGCAAGCCGGCCCAGCTTCGCTCGACCCGCGTGACCGGATAGTCGATCGCCTGTTCGAACCGGTAGAGCCCCTCGGCCAGGATCACGTCGTCGACGAAGGCGTCATGGGGCTCGACGGGAATCTCCTCGGCCGGCGAAACCAGCAGGCGCCCGGCTTCCGGCTTCACGTACCAGCTCTCCGCCGCATCGCCGACGAGGGGCCAATGTCTGACGTCATATCCTTGCGGCGCCGACAGCACCGCGATGGAGCGGCGCATCGGCTGAATGCCGAGCGGCGCCACGCCCGCGAGACGGGCAACGGTATCAGCCCACGCGCCCGCGGCATCGACCAGGATCGTGGCATGGATCTTCCCTTTCGGCGTGTCGATCACCCATCCGCCTAAGCGAAATTCAGCTCTTGTGACCGGCGCGTCTGTGAGCAGGCGCACGCCTCCCGCTTTCGCTTTGCGAAGCCAGCCCTGGTGCAGGGCGTCGACATCGATGTCCTGAGCGTCGTGCTCATAGGCCGCCGCCTTGACCCAGTCGGGCCGCAGAAGAGGCACCTTCGCGATGGCTTCGGCCGGCGCTATTTCCTCCAGACCCTCGGACTCCGCCATCAGCGCTCGGTGGTGGGCGAGACCGGCTTCGTCGGCAACATATAAAATGCCACGCTGGGACAGGAGCGGTGTCGGGAAGATCCCCGGCTCGGCGCCCCGGAACAGGGGCGCGCTCGCCCGGCTCAGCGCTCGAATGACGGAGTTTCCATAGTTCTGGATGAAGATTGCCGCCGAGCGCCCCGTCGAGTGATAGCCCGGCCGGCTTTCCTGCTCGAGAAGCACGACCTTGAAGTCGCTGGCGAGATCAGCGGCCAGCCCCGTGCCGGCCATGCCCGCACCGACGATCGCCACATCCGCCCTGATTTCGTCCATCACGGCCTTGTTCCTCCACGCCATCCGCGCCAGGGAAGCTCATAGCCCAGATCTGCGGGGAAATGCCACCCGTCAGAGCCAGGACGCGGCATTGCGCGGCAGCGGTTCCTCCGGGTCGACTATCGCCATAAGGCGCGCATCTCAATGGCATCCCGGCATTCGTCACTTGGTGGACAGCGGCGCTCCATGGCTTGACAAGTGTAATGGTATTACATATCCAAGACATCCTAAGACGGCCGCCACAAACGAGATGGTCCGATGACCAATGCCTGCCTGACCTTTCGCGATCTGACCCTGGGCTACAACAGCCATCCCGCGGTCCATCACCTCAACGGCACGGTGAAGATCGGTTCGCTCACGGCCGTCGTCGGCGCCAATGGCTCCGGCAAATCAACTCTCATGAAGGGTATCGCCGGCGCGCTGAAGCCGATGGCTGGCGCCTGCAGCGTCGCGAAAGGCGTGCGTATCGCCTATCTGCCCCAGCAAAGCGAGCTCGACCGCAGCTTTCCGGCCCGGGTCGTCGATCTTGTTTCCCTCGGTCTGTGGCCGCGGCGCGGTCTGCTCGGGCGGATCACCGGGCAAGACCGCGCCGAACTGGCCAAGGCGCTCACCGCGGTAGGCCTGGAGGGTTTCGAGAAGCGGCCGATCGATACGCTCTCAGGGGGCCAATTGCAGCGTGCGCTCTTTGCCAGAGTGCTGCTCCAGGATGCCGAGTTGATCCTCCTCGACGAACCGTTCAACGCCATCGACAGCAAGACTGTCGGCGACTTGATCGGGCTCATCCAGAGATGGCACGGCGAAAACCGCACGATCATGGTCGTCGTCCACGACCTCGATCTCGTTCGGGCCCATTTCCCGGAAACGCTGCTGATGGCGCGCCGGCCCATCGCTTGGGGCGGCACCGCCGAGACCCTGCGTCCAGAAAACCTGTTGCGGGCACGCCGCTTCGACGAGGCGTGGCACGACGACGCGCCTTGGTGCGCCGCCAGCGAGGACGGACACCAACACGCGCACGAGCATCACCATTCGTCGGCCGCCTGAACCATGTACGATCTCTTGATTGCTCCCTTTGTGGAGTTCGGCTTCATGCAGCGCGCGCTCCTGGGTTCGCTGCTGTTGTCCCTCAGTTCCTGCCCGGTTGGCGTTTTCCTGATGCTCCGGCGCATGAGCCTGACCGGCGACGCCATGGCGCACGCGATCTTGCCGGGCGCGGCCACCGGCTTCCTGCTCTACGGCCTGCAGATCGTTCCCATGACGATAGGCGGGCTGATCGCCGGCGTTGTCGTGGCGCTCGGCGCGGGCGCGGTGTCACGCCTTACCATCCAGAAGGAGGATGCATCGATGGCGGCCTTCTATCTGATCTCTCTGGCACTCGGAGTGCTGATGGTTTCGCTGCGCGGCTCGAGCGTCGATCTCATGCATGTGCTGTTCGGCACGGTTCTCGCGCTCAACGACGAAGCGCTTCGCCTCATCACGGTCATAGCCGGCATCACCCTCATTGCGCTCGCCATTTTCTGGCGCGCTCTGGTCGCGGAATGCCTCGACCCCTTGTTCCTGCGCTCGGTCAGCCGCCTGGGAACGCCCGTCCATTTCGTTTTCCTCGGGCTCGTGGTGCTCAATCTGGTCGGCGGCTTCCAGGCGCTGGGAACCCTGCTGTCGGTCGGCCTCATGATGCTGCCGGCCGCGGCTGCGCGCTTCTGGACCAGCCGCGTCGAATCGATGTGCGCGCTTGCGGTCGTGATCGGCTTTGCTGCGTCGATAGCCGGCCTACTGCTTTCCTATCACGCGTCGTTGCCCTCGGGTCCGGCAATCATCCTGTCGGCCGGCGCTGTCTATCTCCTCTCGATGATCCTGGGCACACGCGGCATCCTTCACACCCGCTTCGTCCGGCATCGCCACCGTACGGCTTGAACTCAGATACTGGAGACCTTCATGCTCAAAACGCTTAGGCTTGCCACGCTCGTGAGCGTTATAACATTAACTTCCCTTGCCGCCACGGCCGCGGAGGCCGAAGGACTGAAAGTCGTCGCGAGTTTCTCGATCATCGGCGATTTCGCGCGGAATGTCGGAGGCGAGCGGATCGATCTCACGACGCTGGTCGGCCCTGACGGCGATGCCCATGTCTACGAGCCCAGGCCTGCCGACGCCTCGACGATGGCCGGGGCGCAAGTCGTCCTCGTCAATGGACTCGGCTTCGAAGGCTTCCTGTCACGGCTGGTGGAGACAAGCGGCACCACGGCGACGGTCGTAGAACTCACCAAGGGCGTCGCGCCGCTCAAGATCCGCGAAGGAGACGAGCATCATGATGGTGACCATGAGGAGCACCATCACCATGGCGATTATGACCCCCACGCCTTCCAGTCGATCGCCAATGCGAAGATCTACGTGAAGAACATCGCCGACGCCTTTTGCGTCGCGGATGCTGCAGGCTGCGACATTTACCGGGCGAACGCCGCCACCTACACCGCCAAGCTGGATACGGCAGAAGCCGAGGTGAAGGAGGCGATCGCATCAATTCCCCAGGACAAGCGAGTAATCATCACGTCGCACGATTCTTTCGGTTACTTCGAACACGCGTATGGTCTCACCTTTCTTGCGCCGGAAGGCATATCGACGGAGGCGGAAGCGTCGGCTGCCGATGTGGCAAAGCTCATACGGCAGGTTCGGGAGGACAGGGCGTCCGCGATCGTGCTCGAGAACATCACCAATCCGCGGCTGGTCGAGCAGATCGCCAGCGAGACCCGCCTCAAAATCGGTGGGACGCTCTACTCGGATGCGTTGTCCAGCCCCGACGGCGATGCCGCAACCTATCTCGACCTGATGCGCCACAATGTTTCAACGATCAAGCGGGCAATCCTCGAGAACTGAGACAGGGTCAACGGTCGGCTGTACGGTACGGCAACGTTCCACCAAAGACGGGCGGTGCCATTTTGGCCTGCGGCGGCGGAAATTCCGCGACGGCAATTGACCGGCCCTCCTGATTGCAACATACTCGGTAGTATGTAGCGAGACAGGAGGGCTCCAGCATGGCTTTCGCACGCGTCAACGGCGTGGTGCTTCATCACGAAGTTCGCGGCACGCCAGGCAGGCCGTTCCTGGTTTTCTCCAATTCGCTTGGTACCGATTTCCGTATTTGGAACGCAGTCGCCGACCAGCTTCGGTCGGACTATCGAATCGTGCTCTACGACAAGCGCGGCCACGGGCTTTCGGAGTCCACTCCCGCGCCTTACAGCCTCTCCGACCATGTCGCCGATCTCTCGGCCCTGCTCGATCATCTCGGCATCCAGCGCACGGCCGTGGTCGGCCTTTCGGTCGGCGGCCTCATCGCGCAAGGAATCGCGGCGCTTCATCCGGAAAAGGTCGGAGCACTCATCCTTTCCGACACGGCCCACAAGATCGGCACCGCCGCAACGTGGAACGAGCGAATCGACGCCGTCACCACCAATGGCATCGGCTCGATTGCCGACGCGATCATGCAGCGTTGGTTCACCCAGGCCTATCGCACGCCCGAGAACGCGGATTTCATCGGCTATACCGCCATGCTCACCCGCACCGACGTCGAGGGCTATGCAGGCACCTGCGCGGCCTTGCGCGATGCCGACCTGACGGAATCCACGCGCAGTTTAAAAGTACCGACATTGGTGATCGTCGGCGACGAGGACGGCTCCACCCCGCCTGATCTCGTACGCAGCACCGCGGAACTCATTCAGGGCTCGGAATTCAGGATTATCGAAGGTGCGGGGCATCTGCCCAACATCGAGAAGCCGGGCGTCGTCGCCAGCCTCATTTCCGACTTCCTGAAGACCGTCAAATACACCTGACCCAACAACCGAATGCGCCGCGAGCTTTCCGGCCGCGGCACCGGCACGGAGGACATAATGAATCAACCGGTCACGGTCAGCCGCGACGCCGATGTCGCCATCGTCATCCTGGACAATCCGCCCGTCAACGCGCTCGGTCACCGGCTGCGCGCGCCACTGATGGAAGCCGTGGAAAAGCTGCGCGACGATGAGTCCGTTTCCGCGATCGTGCTCGCCTGCGCAGGGCGCACTTTCGTCGCCGGAGCCGACATCACCGAATTCGGCAAGCCCATGCAGGATCCTGTTCTCCGCGACATCATCGCAATCCTGGAAAAGATCGCGAAGCCGACCGTGGCAGCGATTCACGGCACGGCGCTTGGGGGCGGACTGGAATTGGCGCTGGGCTGTCATTTTCGGGTCGCCCTGAGAGGCGCCAGGCTGGGTCTCCCGGAAGTAAAGCTCGGCTTGCTGCCGGGAGCAGGTGGAACCGTGCGGCTCCCCTATCTCCTCGGCCCGCGTAAGGCCTTGAAGGTGATCGTGACCGGCACACCGGTCCTTGCGGAAGCCGCCCTCGAAGACGGCTTGGTCGATGCCGTCTATGATGGAGATCTGGTCGCCCACGCGGTCGCTTTCGCCCGCGACAGGGTCGCAGCCGGTGGGCCTTACAGGCCTGTCCGCGACCGTCGGGAGAAGATCGAAAAAGCCGACCTCGACGCTTTCGAGACGGAGGCGGCCGAACTCGCCAAGAAGGCGCGCGGGTTGGATGCGCCGATCGCTTGCGCTCAGGCGGTGCGCAACGCGATCACGCTGCCGTTCGACGAGGCACTCGCCGCCGAACGCGAGGCCTTCGTCCGTCTTGTGTCGGGCGAGCAGTCGCGCGCGCAGCGCCATCTCTTCTTCGCCGAACGCGAGGCCGCCAAGGTCGACGGCATCGGCAGGGAAATCAAGGCCCGCGAAATCCGGCGTGCCGGGATCATCGGCGCGGGCACCATGGGCGGCGGCATCGCCATGTCCTTCGTCAATGGCGGCGTCCCCGTGACGATCCTCGAAATGAGCAAGGAAGCGCTCGATCGCGGCCTTGCCACGATCGAGAAGAACTACTCGATCTCCGTCTCGCGCGGGTCCCTCTCAGAGGATGCCAAGACCAAGCGAATGGCGCTGTTCACCGGCACGACCGAATACGCCGACCTCGCCAACTGCGATATCATCATCGAGGCAGTGTTCGAGGAAATGTCCGTCAAGAAGGACGTGTTCGGCAAGCTCGACAAGATAGCCAAACCCGGTACGGTGCTGGCGACCAACACCTCCTATCTCGACGTCGATGAGATTGCCGCGGCGACGTCACGGCCGCAGGACGTGGTGGGCATGCATTTCTTCTCGCCCGCCAATGTCATGAAGCTGCTTGAGATCGTACGCGGCAAGAGTACCGCGCCGGACGTTCTGGCCACGGCTCTTGCGGTCGCAAAACGTATCGGCAAGGTTCCGGTCGTCGTTGGCGTCTGCCATGGCTTCGTCGGGAACCGAATGCTCGCTGCGCGCTCGGAAGAAGCCGAAAGCCTGCTTCTGGAAGGCGCGAGCCCTGCCGAGGTCGACAAGGTCTTCACTGACTTCGGCTGGCCCATGGGACCGTTCCAGATGAACGACCTCGCCGGCCTCGACATCTCCTGGCGAAACCGCAAGTCGCTCGGCAAGACGGCGATCATCGCCGACCCGCTCTGCGAACAGGGTCGTTTCGGCCAGAAGACCGGCAAAGGCTTCTATCTCTACGAAAATGGCCGCACACCGAAGACCGATCCTGAGGTCGTGAAGCTGATCGAGGACAAAGCCCGCGAGCGCGGCATAGAACGACGCGCGATCTCGGCGCAGGAGATCATGGAGCGCACGCTCTATCCGATGATCAACGAAGGTGCCCGGATTCTGGAGGAAGGCATCGCCGCCCGCGCCTCAGATATCGATATCGTCTGGGTCAACGGTTACGGCTTCCCGATCGGCAAGGGCGGACCGATGTTCTGGGCAGAGACGGAAGGGCTCGCGAAAATCGTCGAGCGGCTCGGCCATTGGCACAACCGGACCGGCAAGGCGGTGTTCGAGCCGGCGCCGCTGCTGCGCAAGCTCGCCGCTTCCGGCGGATCCTTCGCCGGCGCCCGCGAGGCGGCTGCATGACCGCCCCGCGGGGCTGGTCCGGGCCTTGGCCCTGGGCAAAGTCCTACCCGTCGGGGATGTCGCCCGACCGCGAACTCGATACCTGGACGGTCGGATCGCTCCTCGACCGTTCGGCCGAGCGTTTTGACGGCAAGGCCGCTTTTGTTTTCAGGGGCCGCACGGTGAGCTATGCGGTGCTGAGGGAGCAGGCCGATCGAGCGGCCGCGGCCTTCCTTGCGGCGGGTCTCGGCCCGCAAAGCCGTATCGCGCTTTTGCTCCCCAACACGCTTTACCACCCCTATGCTTTTTTCGGCGCCATGAAGGCCGGGGCGACAATCGTCCATCTAAGCCCGCTCGACAGTCCACGCATTCTTGCTCACAAACTTTCGGACAGCGGCGCGCGGACTCTCGTCACGACCAATATAGGCGATCTCGCGGACAGGTCCGCGGCCCTTCTTCGCGACGGCCTCATCGATCGGCTGATTGTTGGCGACGATGCTGTCTTCGGTCCTTCGCCGCTGACGGGAGCCCTGCCGTCGGGCATGGGCATTACATCCTGGTCCGATTTCGTCGCCGCTTGCCCGCCCGTAGGGGAATGGCCGGCGGTCGCGGTGGATGACCTGGCGCTGCTGCAATATACCGGCGGGACGACGGGCTTGCCGAAAGGCGCCATGCTCACCCATGCGAATCTTTCGGCAGCGGTCTCGGCCTACGACGCCTGGTCGCAAGCCGACAATCTTTCGCGTCCGGGCGAGGAACGAGTCCTGCTTTTCCTCCCGCTCTTTCACATCTACGCCCTGGTCTCGGTGACGCTGCGCTCGCTGTTCGACGGACAGACACTGGTCATGCACACGCGTTTCGACCCCGAGACCGCGCTCGACGAGATCGAACGGGGCGCCACGGTATTCGCCGGTGTACCGACGATGTGGATAGCCATTTGCTCGCTGCCCGGTTTCGAAAAGCGCAATCTGTCCAGCCTGCACTATTGCGCCTCCGGCGGCGCGCCGCTGCCTGTCGAGATAGCCCGCAAGCTCAAAGCGCGGACAGGGCTCGAGCTTCTCGGAGGCTGGGGCATGACGGAGACCTCCCCGGCCGGGACCAACATCCCCAAGAATCGGCCGGATAAGCTAGGGACGATCGGCCTGCCCCTGCCCGGCATCTATCTCGATGTCGTCGCGCTCGATGATTCCAAGCGCGTGCTGCCCCCCCGCGAAATCGGCGAGATCCGCGCTTACGGCGCCAATGTGACGCATGGCTACCTCAATCGCCAAGACGAGACCCGCGCCGCCTTCTCCGATGGAGGCTTCCTGACCGGCGACATCGGTTACATGGACGAGGACGGCTTCTTCTTCATCGTTGATCGCAAGAAGGACATGATCATTTCAGGCGGCTACAACGTCTATCCTCAGATGATCGAGCAGGCGATCTACGAGCATCCCGACATCGAGGAAGTCCTGGTCATCGGAATCCCGGACACTTATCGTGGCGAGGTGGCCAAAGCCTTCGTCAAGTTGCGCGAAGGCGCCCCGGACCTGACCTTCGAGGCGCTCTCGCTCTTCCTCCAAGACCGGCTCGGTCGGCACGAGATGCCCAAGGCGTTGGAAATCCGCTCCGCCCTGCCGCGCACTTCGGTCGGCAAGCTTTCCAAACTCGAATTGAAACACGAAGAGGCTGCACGCAGGCAGGCGGCAATTGCCTCTGAAAAGGGAGAAGTCCATGGCTGACGCCGTCATCGTATCCACCGCCCGCACGCCAATCGGCAAGGCCTATCGCGGCGCACTCAACGACACCACCGGAGCGACGCTGGGCGGCCACGCGATCGGCCACGCGCTCGCCCGCTCCGGTCTCGAGGCGGCCGAAATCGAGGACGTGGTGATGGGCTGCGCAATGCAACAGGGTACGACAGGCCTCAACATTGCCCGCCGGGCGCTCCTGACCGCGGGGCTGCCCGTCACCGTCGCGGGCACGACCATCGATCGGCAATGCGCTTCCGGGCTGCAGGCCATGGCACTGCTCGCCAATGCAATCCGCAACGACGGCCTCAAGGCAGGTATCGCCGGAGGCCTGGAATCGATCAGCCTCGTGCAGAACGACAAGCAGAACAGTTTCAAGCTGATCGACGAACAGCTCATGAAGGTGAAGCCGGAGGTCTATATGCCGATGATCGACACCGCCGAGGTCGTCGCGAAGCGATACGGCATCTCCCGCGAACGCCAGGACGAGTATGCGCTCGAAAGCCAGCGCCGCGTCGCCGTCGCCCGCGAGGCCGGCCGCTTCGACGCGGAGATTGCGCCGATCAGTGCCGTGATGGCCGTCGTCGACAAGGAAACGAAGGAAATCAGCCATCGGGAACTCGAGCTTGCCCATGACGAAGGGCCGCGGCCGGAGACGACCGCCGAGGGTCTCGCGGCGCTCAAGCCGGTGCGCGGTGAAGGCTTCACCATCACGGCGGGCAACGCCAGCCAGCTTTCCGACGGCGCCTCGGCCGCGGTCATGATGAGCGACAAGGAGGCGTCACGACGCGGCCTCACCCCGCTCGGCATCCTGCGCGGCTTCAACGTCGCGGGTTGCGAGCCGGACGAGATGGGCATAGGCCCCGTCTTTGCGGTCCCGCGCCTGCTCGATCGCCATGGTCTCAAGATCGACGACATCGGGCTTTGGGAATTGAACGAAGCCTTCGCGGTCCAGGTGCTCTATTGTCGCGATCGGCTCGGCATCGATCCAGCGAAGCTCAACGTCAACGGTGGCGCCATCGCCGTTGGCCATCCCTACGGCATGAGCGGCGCTCGCCTCGCCGGCCATGCGCTGATCGAAGGCAAGCGGCGCGGCGTGAAATACGCCGTTGTCACCATGTGCGTCGGGGGCGGCATGGGTGCGGCCGGCCTGTTCGAGATCAATTGATCTCACCGCGGGGTGGATGAATTCGAGGAGAAAACCATGGATCTTCGCTTCACCGACGAGGAAAACGCCTTTCGAGAGGAGGTGCGCCAGTTCTTCCGGGACAACGTGCCGGAGCATGTGCGCCAGAAGCTGATCGACGGCGAAATGGTCGGAAAGGAGGAATATGTCGCCTGGACCCGCGTGCTCAACAAGAAAGGTTGGGCGGCGGCGCACTGGCCGGTCGAGTATGGCGGCACTGGCTGGGACCCCATGCGGCAATATATCTTCCTGGAAGAACTTCAGAAGCACCCGGCACCACAGCCCCTCGCCTTTGGCGTCAATATGGTCGGCCCGGTCATCTACACCTTCGGAAACGCCGCTCAGAAGGAACGCTTCCTGCCGGCGATCCGCAATCTCGACGACTGGTGGTGCCAAGGCTTTTCCGAACCCGGCGCGGGGTCCGATCTCGCATCGCTGAAAACGCGCGCAGTGCGCGAGGGCGACCACTACGTCGTCAATGGCCAGAAGACCTGGACGACGCTCGCCCAGTATGCCGACTGGATCTTCTGCCTGGTCCGCACCAACCCGGATGCCAAGAAGCAGGAGGGCATCTCTTTCCTGCTGATAGACATGAAGACGCCGGGCATCGAAGTCCGCCCCATCGTCACCATGGATGGCGGCCGCGAGATCAACGAGGTCTTCCTGACCGACGTGAAGGTGCCCGTCGACAATCTCGTCGGCGAAGAGAACAAGGGCTGGGACTATGCCAAGTTCCTGCTCGGCAACGAACGAACCAACATTGCCCGGATCGGCATGTCCAAGCAGCGCGTCGCGCGGATCCGCGAACTCGCCGCCAAGGAAATGTCGGGCGGCCGGCCGCTCATCGAGGACGAGCGGTTCCGCGAGAGGCTCGCCTCCGTGGAGATCGATCTGAAGGCGCTGGAGATGACGCAATTGCGCGTGGTCGCCGCCGACGCCAAGCGCGGCGCCACCGGCAAACCCGACCCCGCTTCCTCCTACCTCAAGATCAAAGGATCGGAGATCCAGCAGGCGACGACGCATCTGCTCATGGAGGTGATGGGTCCCTACGCCATGCCTTACCAGCCGGAGACGGAAGAAGGCTGGAACGAGCCGCCCATCGGACCGGGCTATGGCGGCCAGTCGGCGCCAACCTATTTCAACGCGCGCAAGGTGTCGATCTACGGCGGCTCGAACGAGATCCAGAAGAACATCATCGCCAAGGCGGTGCTGGGGCTCTAGGCGCCACCACCGCTCTACACGAACAGCAGAGAATTCCGGAACTGAACCGATGGATTTCGATCTCACCGAAGAACAATCGATCCTCAAGGATTCGATCGGCCGCCTGCTGGCGGAAAATTACACATTCGAGAACCGCAAAGGGTTCATGGCTTCTCCGGAAGGTTGGAGCCAGGAGATGTGGGCGCGCTACGCCGAAATGGGTCTGATGGCGCTTCCCTTCGCGGAGAGCGACGGCGGCATCGGTGGCGGCCCCGTCGAAACCATGATCGTCATGGAAGCGCTCGGCCGGGTGATCGCCCTCGAGCCTTACTTCCCAACCGTCGTGCTCGGCGGTGGCTTCCTGCGGCTCGGAGGCAATCGCGACCAGAAGGCCGAATTCATCGGCCAGATCGCGGAGGGCTCGCTCAAGCTTGCCTTCGCCCAGGTGGAGCGCCGCTCTCGCTATGATCTCCACCATGTCGAAACGCAGGCCAGGAAGGACGGCAGCGACTATGTTCTGTCGGGTGCAAAAACCGTGGTGCTCCATGGTGACAGCGCCGACAGGCTGATCGTGACTGCTCGCACGGCTGGCGGGCCACGCGACGAAGGAGGCATCGGCGTGTTTCTCGTCGATGCGAACGCGCCCGGCGTGTCGCGCCGCGGCTACGTCATGCAGGACGGGATGCGCGGAGCCGAGATCAACTTCGACAAGGTGAAGGTGCCGGCAAACTCCGTCATCGGCGATCCCGAAGACGGCCTGCCACTGGTGACACGGGTCGTCCACCAGGCGATCGCAGCTCTTTCGGCCGAAGCCGTCGGCGTGATGTCGGCCATGCACGCGCTGACCCTCGACTATCTCAAGGTCCGAAAGCAGTTCGGCTTGCCGATCGGCTCCTTCCAAGTGCTGCAGCACAAGGCGGTGGACATGTATGTGGCACTGGAACAGGCGCGTTCCATCACGCTTTACGCCACCATGATGTCGGACAGCGAAGACGTGCTGGAACGAGCCCGCGCCATGCACGCCGCCAAGACCGAAATCGGTCGCGGCGGCCGGCTCGTCGGCGAGAACGCGATCCAGCTCCATGGCGGCGTCGGTATGACATTGGAATATGCGGTAGGTCACTATTTCAAGCGCGCCACCATGATCGATCTGGCTTTCGGCGACAGCGATCACCATCTACGCGCGCTAGCCGCGCTCGAGGGCTCACTGGCGGCATGACAGTGACGCGAGCTAGTTGCGGTCAGTGATCGCAGATGGCAAGAGACGCGACGATGCCGGCGCGCGCCCATGCGCCGACCGCCCATGAGGATTGAACCGATGGAATACCGCCAGATCAGCGAAGACTACTCCGTCTCGCCCCAGATCACTCCGGATGAAGTGGCCGACATCAAGAAGGCCGGCTTCAAGAGCATCATCTGCAACCGGCCGGACGATGAACAGCCCGGCCAGCCCTCGGCCGAAAGCGTCCGCGCGGCCGTCGAGGCGGCAGGCCTCGAATTCCGCTTCATCCCGGTGATCAGCGGTCAGATGACGGTGGCCGATGTGGAGAATATGGCCAAGGCGCTCGACGAACTGCCCGGCCCGGTGTTCGCCTATTGCCGTTCCGGGACGCGGTGCACGAACCTCTATGCCGCCGTTCGGCAAATGAAGAGCTGAAAGGACGCGCGCTGCCGCTTACAGCGGCAGTGCGCCGTTTTCCTTGAGTGTCTCCAGCACAATCGCCGTCTTAACGTGCTGGACGGATTCGTGCGGCAAGAGTTCGCCATTGACGAACTCCGACAGCGCTTTGAGGTCTGGCGTCACCACTTTCAGGATATAATCCATCTCCCCGGTCAAGGCGTGCGCTTCCTGCACCTGCGGGAGCCGAGCGACCAGCTCGGCAAAACGCCGAGCGTTATCGCGATTGTGGGTGGCAAGCGTCACCGTAATGACATTCGTCAGTGGAAATCCCAGCCTGTCCCGGTCCAGCACCGCGCGATAGCCCCGGATGAAGCCTTCCTCCTCGAGCCGCTGACGACGGCGGGAACATTGCGAAGGCGAGAGGTTCACACGCTCCGAAAGGTCATTGTTCGTCAGCCGGGCATCGGCCTGCAGAAGCGAAAGGATCTTCCGGTCGAAACCATCGAGTTGCGCCACATTCATCGAAAGTGTCCTCTGTTCTGCAGTTCCTCGCACAGGGCGACACTTCCTCGCAAGCAGTTACGCCTCCAAGTCTCGGCCTATGGCGTAGAGGTCTCCTGGTCGGACAGAGGCACCACCAAGCCATCACGGCCGATCGTAAGTCGTCCCGCCCATGTCGTGCGCACGGCATGAACCCACTGCTCATCGCCTATTTCAGGATCGTCGGCCGGAATCAGGTGGTGGAGCACGAGATGGCGAACGCCGGCTTCAGCCGCGATCCGCCCCGCATCCGCGGCAAAGGTATGGCTCGCGAGGAGATGCTCCTTGAGCCGCGCACCGTTGCCCGTGCGATCGACAAGTCGGTCGACACCCTCCTCCAGCATCGCCTCGTGCACAAGCAGATCGGCGCCCTTTGCGAAATTTGAGAGCGACGGGAAATAGGCCGTGTCGGCGGAGAAGACGACGGCCGTTTCACCAGCGTCGAAACGCAAGGCATAGCATTCCGTCACGGGCGGGTGATCCACGCGCAAGGCGCTGATCGTCAGCTTTTCCTTGTGAAACACCGGACCTTCCGAGAACTCCTCGACAGATACGAGGTCGCGCAGGTCGGGCCGGCCCTCGTCACCAATGCGGATCTCGATGTCGAAATCCATGGATTGCAGGAATTGGCGCCAGTAATGACCGGTCCCGGCCGGCCCGAAGACGTTCACGGGCGTTTCCAGTCCCGCGGTCCAGGCGGTGTGCAGGAGCGGTCCGAGTTCCAGGACGTGGTCGGAATGCATATGGGTTACAAGGATCAGGTCCAGATCCTTCAGCGCCACTCCCGCGTCGGTCAGCGCCCGCGTCACGCCAAGGCCGCAGTCGACGACGATCGTCCTTCCTCCCATCTCCAGCAGGGAAGAGGTCGGCCATGGTCCGCCAGGCCGCAATGCCGGCCCACCTTTGGTGCCGAGAAGCACTAGTCGCTCCTGCATTTCACTGGCCCTCGTTTGACGTGCATCAGAATTTGTTTCAGGTGTCACCATTCCTGGCAACACCATCGCGGACGGACCGGATGAACGACGATACCCGGCGTGACGACGTTTTAGCGCTGGAAGGCTTTCTCCCATACCGGCTCAATCGTCTCGCCGACGCGGTGAGCCGGCAATTCCAGAAGATCTACAAGCAACGCCATGGCCTGACACGACCGGAATGGCGCACACTCGCCACGCTGGGCCAGTTCGGCACCATGACCGCCACCGCGATCGGCGGGCATTCCTCGATGCACAAGACCAAGGTGTCCCGCGCCGTCGCGGCACTTGAGCAGCGCAAATGGCTGGAGAGGGCCGTGGACCCCGGGGATCGCCGTGTCGAGCATCTCAGGCTCACCAAGGCCGGCGGGAAAATCTACCGCGAAATGGTTCCGCTTGCCCGAGACTTCGAGAAGGCCATGCTGGACGGACTAAGCGACACCGAGAGGGCCGCCGTCGGGAAGGCCTTGTCAGCACTCGAAACGGCGCTCCTGGTGAGGTGAGCGGTCGCGCATAAAGCGTGTCGCCCGCAATCGGATTCGGGCGGCAAGCTTAGGTACTTTTTTACTGCATTCCCGCGACGCCGACCGAATCGGGTCGGCTGCGAAATGCTCTAATCGACGCGGCGGGGATATTCCTGGCGCGGCGGGATTCTGTGATGGAGGAACGCGAGCGCGACAAGGCTCGCGCTGCCCAGGAGCACCACGGCGAAGAGACTCGAGCCGTGAAGCGGCGACGCCGATGCGACGAGCGGCAAGGCGCCGGCCGGCGGATGAGTGACACGTAGCGCCAACATCATGGCGACCGCAAACCCGACGGCAATGCTCGCCGCCCACCACGCTCCAGGAAACGCCGCCGCGGTGCATGCACCAATCACCGTCGCGATCAGGTAACCGCCGAATATGTTGGCAGGCTGAGCAAGCGGGCTGGTCGGCTGTCCGAAGAGAAGGACCGCCGTTGCGCCAAGGGGCGCGATCAGCAGAGGCATCCCCGTGAGGAGGGCCAAGCCCCCCACCGCGGACATTCCAACCACTGCGCCCGAACCGGACTTGAGATGCGACAGGAACTGGCCGCCCGTCTCATGACGGGCGACAAACGGTCGGATATGGCGGCGCATTGAGAACCCCGAGGAATTTGGCCGCGCAAATAGCCATCTACAAAGGTCCGGCGCAACAATCGACATTCGAATTGCTGGCGCAATCATAGAAAATTTGCGCGGGCCACGGAGGCCGCCCAGGCTACCAGTCCATGACCACCTTGCCCGAGTTGCCGCTCTTCATGGCTTCGAAGCCGCCGATATAGTCGTCGATCCCGATGCGGTGCGTGATCAGCCCGGAAACGTCGAGCGGTCCCTGCACGAGGGCGATCATCTTGTACCAGGTCTCGAACATCTCCCGACCGTAGATGCCCTTCAGGTGCAGCATCTTGAAGATGACCTTGTTCCAGTCGATCTCGAATCCCGTCGGGGCGATGCCGAGAATGGCGATCTTTCCGCCATTGTTCATCGTGTCGATCATGTCCCGGAAGGCTGCCGCCGAGCCCGACATTTCAAGACCGACGTCGAAGCCTTCCTGCATCCCTTCCTCGCGCATCACGTCGGCGAGCTTTTCCCGGGAAGCGTCGACCACGTGATGCACGCCGAGCTTACGAGCGAGCTCCAGCCGCGTCGGGTTGATGTCTGTGATCACCACCTTGCGCGCGCCCACGCACTGCGCCACCAGCGCGCCCATGATGCCGATCGGTCCGGCGCCCGTGACGAGCACGTCCTCGCCGACGAGGTCGAAGGAAAGGGCCGTGTGCACCGCATTCCCGAGCGGGTCGAATATAGCGGCGATCTCGTCGGGGACGTCGTCGGGGATCGGCACCACATTGTGCTGCGGCAGGACGAGATATTCGGCAAAGGCGCCCGGCCGGTTGACGCCCACACCGAGCGTGTTCCGGCAGAGATGCCCGCGACCCGCACGGCAATTGCGGCAATGGCCGCAGACGATGTGCCCTTCGCCGGAGACGCGCTGGCCGAGCTTGTATTCCGTGACGGCGGCACCGAAATCCGCGACGGTGCCGACGAACTCGTGGCCAGTGACCATCGGCACGGGTACCGTCTTCTGGGCCCACTGATCCCAATTGTAGATATGGACGTCCGTGCCGCAGATCGCGGCCTTCTTCACCTTGATGAGCACGTCGTTCGGGCCGATCTCCGGGACCGGCACCTCTTCCATCCATATGCCCGGCTCGGGCCTCGACTTCACGAGGGCCCGCATCATGTTGGACATCTTCGTCTCCTTGCCCGATCGAAAAACGCCATCACGCGCCAGATGTAGAACGAGGCTTACGAAATCACACCCAGTTCGCGGCCAACGCTGCCGAAGGCTTCGATCGCCCGATCGATATCGACCGGGGAATGAGCCGCCGACATCTGCGTCCGGATGCGCGCCTGACCCTTGGGAACGACCGGGAAGGAGAAGCCGATCACATAGATGCCGTGGTCGAGCAGGCGCTCCGCCATCCGCTGCGCCAGGGTCGCGTCACCCAGCATGACGGGAATGATCGGATGATCGGCCCCGGCGAGCTTGAAGCCGAGCTTCGTCATGCCGGAGCGGAAACGGTCGGCATTGGCATAGAGCCGCTCACGGAGCGTGTCGCCTTGCCGGATCATTTCGAAGACTTTCAGCGAGGCGCCGGCAATAACCGGCGCGAGGGTATTCGAAAACAGATAGGGCCGCGATCGCTGGCGCAGCCACTCGACCACTTCGCGCTTGCCCGCCGTGTAGCCGCCCGAGGCGCCGCCAAGCGCCTTGCCGAGCGTGCCGGTCACGATGTCGATGCGTCCTTCGACACCGCAATATTCGGCGGATCCGCGCCCATGCCGTCCCACGAAACCAACGGCGTGGCTATCATCCACCATGACCATAGCGTCGTATTTCTCGGCCAGATCGCAGACGCCCTTCAGATTGGCGATGATGCCGTCCATGGAAAACACGCCGTCCGTGGCGATCAGCCGGAAGCGGGCGTCGGACGCTTCCTTCAGCCGCGCCTCCAGGTCAGCCATGTCGTTGTTGGCATAGCGAAGGCGTCTCGCCTTTGAGAGGCGTACGCCATCGATGATCGAGGCATGGTTCAGCGCGTCCGAGATGACAGCATCCTCCTCGGCCAGCAGCGTCTCGAACAAGCCGCCATTGGCATCGAAGCAGGAGGAATAGAGGATCGTATCCTCCATGCCGAGAAAGGCCGAGATCGTCGCTTCGAGTTGCTTGTGCTCCTCCTGAGTGCCGCAGATGAAGCGCACGGAAGCCATGCCGTAGCCATATCGGTCGAGCGCCGTCTTGGCCGCCGCCGCAAGTTCCTCGCTGTCGGCAAGGCCGAGATAGTTGTTGGCGCAGAAATTGAGCACCTCGCTACCGTCCGCCACGGTGATCCTGGCAGACTGCGTCGAGGTGATGACGCGCTCCGATTTGTAAAGTCCCGCGGACTTCAGACCCTCGAGTTCGGAGGAAAGGTGGGCGAGAAACCTGGCGCTCATTGGACCTGTCCGTCGGTGGTGAATGGTGCATGGTGAATGGATGATCGAGTGCCCCGGCAAACCGTGTTCGCCCCCACCACCCTTTCACCATTCACCGCTTTCTTCAGAAGAAGGCCTGCAGCCCGGTCTGGGCACGGCCGAGGATCAATGCATGGACGTCATGCGTGCCCTCATAGGT